>OGYX01000423.1_pt1 | contig 33081 bp, 50 predicted proteins | sample 1576601 | NCBI WGS metagenome assembly OGYX01 (sample SAMEA3541561, study PRJEB24748) | human gut metagenome | biome: human gut; feature: human-associated habitat; material: faeces | place: China | collected 2012 | reverse complement strand
TTTGAAGGTATATATAAAAGGTAAAAAGCAATCAACATATGTTGGTTGCTTTTTTTACAGAAAAAATATCAGTGGGAGAATTTTTATATTTATTTACAACAAGATTTATGATCAAATTCAGGATTAAATGCGTAGAAGTTTTTACTATCTAATTTATCCTGGACAATTCTGAGGCTTTCTCCAAAACGTTGATAATGAACAATTTCACGTTCGCGAAGGAATCGGATCGGATCACAGACTTCAGGATCTTTGATAAGACGCAAAATATTATCATAGGTAGTACGGGCTTTTTGTTCGGCAGCCATATCTTCATGAAGATCTGTGATAGGGTCACCTTTAGACTGGAAAGTTGTAGCACTCCAAGGAGTTCCACTGGCAGCCTGTGGCCAAAGAGCAAGTGTATGGTCAACATAATATTTATCAAAACCGGATTTTTCAAGCTGTTCCGGAGTCAGATTGCGTGTGAGCTGGTGTACAATGGCGCATACGATTTCCATATGGGCAAATTCTTCGGTAGCAATGTCTGTTAGTGTGCCAATTACTTCATTATAAGGCATGGTATATCTCTGAGAAAAATATCTCAAAGAAGCTCCTAATTCTCCATCCGGTCCACCGAACTTCAATAACGTATAAAGTGCCCGCAAACCATTGATTTTACTGGGTTTGCGGGCATTCTTAACGACATAGAAAAAAATAAATTTTCAAAGAATCTGACTCTTTATCATAAATGATCTTATCAACGATCTGTTTCAGAGCTTCGTTCTTCTGAACGTATGTATAACTATCTGAGACAAGAATATCATAAACACTTCGGACTTGCAACAGCATATCGCCGGTCGGATCCTGATTTGGTTCCGGATTTTGCCCTTCCAGTTCTTTTAATTGTTCTTCCAAATTATCCCGTTCTTTTTGAAGAATTGCTTTATTGCTTTTATATTCCTCCAGAGTGTCGATTCCTTCCCTGTAGGAAGCCTTTATTCGTTCCTCTTTACTTGTTAAACTGTTTAAGCGATCTCTTATAATACTTCGTTCGTCAACGGCTTCTGTGGGTTGATAATCGTGTAATTCATAGGAAATATTTCCGGTATCCAGGACCTCTTTGATACTGGCTAAAACTTCCGGTTCCAGCACCAATGAACTCACACCGTGAGCTTTATCACATTGTCCGTGAGCATATCCGTAGCAAGAGAAGTAGGCGTACTTTTCGCCATTGACTCTTTTTTGAGTGCAGGCAGATAATGTCTTTCCACAAGCAGGGCATTTCATAAGCCCGGAAAGCCAGTGCTTATATGTAGAGGATGGACGTTCTCGCCGTCGGGAGGGTCGGCGGGTTGCTTTCAGCCGTTCCTGTGTGGCATCAAATAATTCCTGTGAAATGATAGCGGGGTGCTGCCCCTGGCTTACAATCCATTCATCCTTATTTTTAATACTGTGTGTTGCGTTTTCCGTCTTATTCCAATGGATCATTCCACAATAGGTGGGATTCTTCAGCATGTATTCGACCGTGCGCCGTTCGAAGAGATTTCCACGAATTGTCCGGAATCCCAAGTTGTTCAGATACCGGGCAATGTCAAATACACTTAATTTTTCATTTACATACATGTTAAATACGTGCCGGACGATATCTGCTTTTTCCGGATCAATAACAAGTGTCTTATCAATCGTCTTATAACCAAATGGTGCAGCTCCTTGAAAAGCTCCACGAGCTGCATTTTCTTTCATGCCACGGAGAACTTCTCCGGATAATCGGATAGAATAATATTCGTCCATCCACTCGATGATACGTTCAATCAGGCTGCCAAAGGGATTATCGGAGAGTGGCTCAGATACGCTCACGACATCTACATTATGTTGCTTTTTTAATAGAGATTTGTATACGATAGATTCTTCCTGATTCCTGGCAAATCTGGAAAACTTCCATACCAGGATCTGATCAACCGGATGATCGTCAGCTTTGGCCAGTCCGATCATCTCCTGGAAGCCGGGACGCTTGTTGGCTTTTCTTCCGGAGATACCGAGATCTGTGAAAATCTTCAGGATTACAATATTGTTCTTGGCTGCATAGTCCAGGAGGAGGTGCTCCTGGGAGTCCGGAGAGATCTCTTCTTGGTCGTGTGTGGATACTCGGATGTAGCCGTATGCATATTTTACGCTCATTGTATCACCTTCCTGTAATTATATGTGCGACGTCGCACAAAAATGGGTATAAAAATAACACCTATACGGTGCCGGATTTTTGTGATACAATATTCTTGTTGAGGGAGTACTGTATCGAGCGAATCCTTCGCCGTATATATTACTCGGGATTTTCCCTGGTGTTTGGTAGACACCGGGGAATTTTTATTGAATTTTTTCTATTGCACCAGTTTCAATGTTAACTTGATATTCAGCAAGCAAAGTTCCGCCACAGGCAGCACTTGCATCATGTTCCTCTTTGTCAACATAGTCCATTACACGAACAGAAAGCAGATTTCCCATACAGGTTATGCAAGTTACTGTTCTGGTAGAAAAGTTGTAAATTACATGAACCTCATCGTTAGATTTGAAATATTTTTTATAATAATTCAAAGCATAATTTTGAAATTCAATGCCAGATTCAGCAATCATAGTTTTTCGCCATTTTCCAGTTGTATCTTTTGGAAAATCTGTTGGTTCAGCAGTAATGTCAAAATCTATCGCTAGGCTATCACCGATAGGTGAAAATGAATCTGTATTTTTGTTAGATTCTGTTGATGAATCAGAAGCTTCGTTTTCATCAGTAGTTTCCTGGTCGGAACTATTCTTATCCGATGAATCAGAAGATTTTGTTGTTTTTTCTGCTTGGGTATTAGAATTCGATGAATCTGATCCAGATCCACCACAAGCAGAAAGTGACAATGCCATTGTGCTTGCAAGCAATACTGCTACAATTTTCTTTTTCATAAGTTTTCCTTTCATTTTATTTGTTTCAAATGTTTTTTCCAGAGTTTATTTATTCAATCAGATATCTCCGCCATATAAATACTTTCGTATCAAGAGGGCAGTGTATTTATGGTTAGAGAGCTGGGTGAATCGTTACTATTAATTGTCTTTTTCAATTCACATCCTGGTTGTGAGGGTGACTTATATTTAATTGCCTAAAATTGCCAGTGTAATAAAGTGTAAATTAAACATACTAAAAGTATGATGAAAATATTACTTGATAAAATAATGTATGAGAAGAATCTGACAATTCGTCAGGCCTCCGTCCTTACAGGTGTGCCAAAATCAACAATAGCTGATATTGTATCTGGGACGATTAGTCCACGATTGGACACAATGGAACAGTTAGCAAAGGGGCTAAATGTTCGAATTACTGACTTACTTGAGACAGATATTAAATAAGTGTCCGGGCATCCGGACAAATTTCAAAAACGCACCAGTTTTTAGAAATCCAAGTGTTTTAATATATAGAGGAACAAAAGACCTCATATATATAGAAGAACGAATGTTCGAAAATATATTGATTTTCCTTTGTACAAGAAGTATTATAAGGACAAAGGAATTTCGAACAACTGTTCTGGGTGAGGACGGAGGTGCGTTACATATGAAAATTACTAAAGACTTTATTATTGAGTGGGTGCAGAAGATACCGGACGAAGATGAAAAATTCTTGCGTCAGCTTTACACCATCATCAAAAAGCATTTAGAAAGAACGGGAAAGCATTAGCTTTCCTTTTCTTTTTGCAAATTCTCAACTAATTTCGCACTGAATTCTCGAATCACTTCTTGAGACTTCGGAGACAATTCATCAAATGTCCGCATGATCTCTTGGATTATATTATAAAAAGGATCATTGTCCGCATCCAATAGGCTGGATACAAACGCAGCTTTTTCATCTTCTTTTGGAAGCTCTTCAAACATTTCTCCGTTTCCATTTCGCAACCAATCCTCATTTACATGGAAAGTTTTACATATAAGAGAAACAACCGCATCGATAGGTTCATTACGTCCAATTTCGTAATTAGCAACAGCTCCACGTTTGATATTTAATTTATCAGCGAAGTCCTGTTGCGTAAAACCAAGTTCTTTTCTCAGCGCCTTGATACGTTCGTTCATTATCGTACCTCCTTTCGTTTCTGGATTCATCATATCACAGCGTGATTTATAATTCAATAGAAAAATGTAACATTGTTGCAAAAATGGGATTGACATATGCAACAAAAAGACATATAATTGCAACATAAGCACAAGCAAAAGTGAGGTGATGGAAGAATGAAAAAATTACATCTATTTGAATTAAGAGAAGGGCATGTTGTCTTGGACGGAGCAATCATCAGAGGTATTCGAGAATGTGAGTTTTCCATAAAAGAAAATGACAGCCACGCAGAGCTGTCATTAAAAATGGATGTTAGGACACTAGGAGATAAGAGTACTTCCTGCTTCGATTGCATACCGGATGATGTCGGGAAGATTCGAAATTGCCATTCCAATAAGTTGAGTACGGATTTTTTCCCAAATAGCCGGCTTGGAAGTATTCTCAATAAATTGATATCCGGCAAGGGATAAGTCTTTTATGTGCGGCATAGATTCATCGACATATTTGCTACCCGCAACCAAGATTCCAGAATCCAGTAATTGATGCATCCAGTATAAAACTTCGTTTTGGGGATAGTTGGATAGTTCATCTTTTGCTAGATCATAAGGGGAGATTTGCGTAACAACGCCATCCTCATCCGGAGAAAGGGAAGCGGAAGCAGCAATCAAAATGTCATGAATTAAGTCAAGATTCAGTTTCATGTCAAACACTCCTTTCATAATTACTCGGCATGGCAGTGCCTGTATTTAAAGTATAAGAGAGAGTTGATAAGGTTTCAACAGGAGAATGCAGAAGTAAATAGCCGAAACGGTCAGTAATGACCGTCACATCGGGAATGACCGCCCGGTGTCTGATGATGGCAGGTCAGAAAGGAAGTGGAGAATATGAGTGAAGAACAGAAAAAGTTGATTACAGAAGTAGTTGGGAATATGAAGCATATGGACAAAGAAAGCTTGCTGTTGATGAAAAGCAACGCAGAGGTTCTTAAAGCCAGAGACTTGATGGATAAGCAGGAAGTAACTGCAGGTACGGAGAAAGCGAGGTGAAGAAAAGAGAAAGTTTGATGTTATCAAAACAATTACTAATGAAAAGAAGTTCGGTGAACTGATATTTGATTTAGTTTCTGTATGCAAAATAAGTGAGAAATTAACAGAACTTTTGAGTGAGGAAATGTCGGAAGATGCACTTCGAACAGTGAAAGAGGTCAGCGACTTCGAGTATCCGTTGTCATTAGATTACTTATTTGCAACAGATGAAACAGGTTCAGAAGAAGGGAGGGAGTAGAGAGCAGAAGTGAATATAAATGTTATTTGCTTTTTGATAGTAACATTCATAGCAATAATATGCGGGGCAATTGAATATAAGATGAAGCTCCCGGATTGGAAGCTTCTGATAGTATGGACTATTCTGATGGAAGTATTAGCGGTTCTCCTTTTAATAAGCAGGCTAATGACTTAGCAATTCCATTGAAGAGTTCATGAGCGCCAGCAAAGTCGTCAGATTCGATTTTGTCATTTAGATCATCTAAAAACGGCCATAAAGACTGTGGGGTATAGGCATATATGTGGAAAAAGCTTTCGGCACATTCTTTACAGGTATTAGTAGTTGGATGTGAAATGCATTTACCGACTTTAGAAATAAAATCCTCGATGGTTGCGGCTCGAGCGGCATTGTATGTACTGGAATGCTTCTCTTGAATATCAAGCTCTCGTAGTTTGAGCTGATGGTGATTAGTAAGAATGGTTGTGATTGCAGGACTAATGATAGAAATAGCCAGAGCAATCCAAGCAGCGGTAGCGCTCCAATCAATTTGATGTCCCATAAAAAATCTCCTTTCATAAATACTCAGCATGGCAGTGCTTGTATTTAGAGTATAGGAGAGATTTGAGGAAGATGCAATAAAAGAGAGGTGGATATTATGAAACGATTATGCCCAGTATGTTTTACCGAGCTTCCAGAGAATGCAAATTATTGTCTGATTTGCGGAAAGTGTATGAGAGAAAATGTGGAGCAGATCGTTCAATATATAGGTTGTTCACCAGTAACAACAGTGGTCGGAATAAATGATTGTGCGATTCATGTTAAAGATCAGAATGCAACAAGTACAAACCATAATACATAACCTATAAAGAGGTGATGCAGTTTTGAAACATATTAACATCGTGATCATCGATGGAGTAGAGAGAGACATGGCTACATTATCTGCAGAGGAGCGAGCAAAGATCGTGAATGAGCTGAATCGTGTAGCTGTTGGATTTCTGGGATACGAACGAGAGAAAACCGCTTAGGCGGTAGAAGGGAGGACAAGCATGAAAAGAAGAGGACCAAGAACAAAATGGCAGAGAATCGTCCGGGAAGTGGTGTTTGAGCTGCTGATTGGCGGAGTAATCGGACTTGCATTCGATGCAGTGTTATTTATCTGGTTGTTTGCAAAGTGAAGGAGGTGAGGACATTGCAAGAGATACCAAGACTGATGGATGATCATGAATTCCAGAAAGAACTGGAAAGAATCCAGGAGCACTTAAATGCGATCAGTAAGGGTTCAAATACCGTAGAGGTGCGGAGAAACTATCTGATCAGCTGTGTAACGGTGCCATCAGCAAAAATCTATATGCCGGATCAGTTAAGACAGATCTTTAATCTGACGTGGAAACAAGAAGAGCACCCGTATAAGCCGGCAAGCTTTGGGCGCTCAAGAAATTAGTCAACTATATTATATGAGAAGAAAGGAAATTAGTCAAATGATTAAAGCAACATCACAGTCCGTTTGCAGCGGAATAACGGGATGCCAGGTAGAGCTACTTGGATCAGGAGCAGAACTGATAAAGGAATATAAAGGAGTTACAGCGGCAATGTATAGATCACTTCGTGGACATATGCCAGAAGAACTGGCAAAAGAAGTTCTGATAAGTATTACAAAGGAAGCCATTAAACAGGCGGAGGAGAAAAGATGAAGACGCTGAAAATTACAACGGATAATAAGATCTCTATCGTCGATGTAGATTTTAAGGATTTCAGATCTATCCAGCAGGCAGTCGGCGGATATTTCGAGACTGTGAAGACAAGAAAGATGTGGGACTACTTCAAAGCTCCTGTGGTTATGCTGGTTGATGAGGAAGGGTTAATCAAAGGACTTTCTTGTAATGCAGTGGCTTCTGTATTTTATGGAATCGAAGAGCATGGTTGTATGATTGCCGGCGATGTGATCTTCGGGTTAGTTCTAGGAGAAGATATTATCGGATTTGGCAATCGGGATTCAGAGCAGTGGATGGAGAAGATGTTAAAAGACTTCCCTGTATTGCAGAAGGAGAACAGCTATGAGTGATGGAAAGATACATATTCCGGCCAGAAGGAAACAGCCGGTAGATGATCAGATGGTGGTCAAAGTAACACCGGAAGCATATAACGCACTGGTAGAGATTTATAACGAATCAACTTTATCACTTAAGGAGATCGCAAGTCTTTTAATTGTAAAGGCTGCAGAGCAAGTGGTGTATGACAAAGAATAGTCGGAGGTAGAAATATGGCAACATTATATGAATTAACAGAGGAATACAGGCAGCTTTTGGAAATGATGGAAGATGACACCGTTGATCCGGAGGTGCTGCAGGATACATTGGAAGGCGTAGATGGTGAAATTGAAGCAAAGGCAGATAACTGCGCAAAACTGATTCGTGAGCTGAATGGTGTGGCCGGTGTGATCAACGAAGAGATTGAGCGTTTAAAAGCAAGAAAAGACGTAATCTCAAACAATGCTGACAGAGTAAAAAAATATCTTGAGAAGGCAATGATCGATACCGGAAAGAGAAAGTTTAAGACGGCTTTATTTGGATTTAATATTCAGAAGAATCCGGCATCAGTTGTAGTTGATCAGGAAGATAAGATTCCAGAAGAGTACTGGATTAAGCAGGATCCGAAGCTGAACAAGGCTTTACTTAAGAAGTGGCTTAAAGATAATCCGGAAGATTTTGCACATTTGGAGCAGAGTGAGGGATTAAGAATTCGATAAGGAGATATGGATATGTGGGAAGTAAAGGTAACACAGAAATATACATCAGATCACGGAATTGATTTAGAAGAAACAGTAGTTTTTAGAGTAAACAACTTAACGAAAGCGGGCGTTATCGTTGATATATTTAAAGGATATGGTATCGGAAAAATCAGTTATTCCATTACTAATGAACAGGAGGAAGAGTAAGATATGGCAACACCGGTATTAATTATTGGAAGATCTGGAACAGGGAAAAGTACAAGCCTTCGTAATTGCGTAGGAAATGATAATTGGAATCTGATCAGAGTATTGGATAAGCCACTTCCATTTAAAGGAAAAATTAACGGCTGGTATTCAGATGATTATCAGCAGATTATGAAACTGTTAATCGCATCAAAAGCAAAGAACATCGTAATTGATGATGCCGGATATTTGATTACCAATATGTTTATGAATAAGCACAGTTCCGCAGGAGGAGGAAACGGAGTATTTACTCTTTACAACCAGATTGGAGACCATTTTTGGAATTTACTTCAGTTTATTTCCACCAAGGTTCCGGCAGACAAAATCGTGTATATGATTATGCATGAGGAATCTAACGAATTGGGAGAGATTAAGCCAAAGACGATCGGAAAACTTTTAGATGAAAAGGTATGTGTGGAAGGAATGTTTACGATCGTGCTTCGATGCATTGCTGAATCAAATAAGCATTTATTTGTAACCCAGGCATCGGATGGAGCTGTAAGTAAGTCGCCGATCGGAATGTTTGAAGATTTAACTATTGATAATGACATTCTTCTGGTAGAAAAGGCAATCAGAGATTATTACGAATTAGGAGGAACAGGAGAAGATGAAAAAGCCAAATAATTATGAAAATACACAGGTTCAGGGAGAATTTACTCCTGTGGAACTTGGTGGACATAAATTAGTGATCAAAAAAGTTGAAGAAAGAATGTCGAAGACGAATCGACCGATGATTGTTGTGTACTTTGATTTTGCTCCGGGAGATAAGCAGGCAGGTTATTTTGAAGAGGTATTTGCGAATGATATTCGTCCGGAAAAGAAATGGTCGAATCAGGGAACGAACTATATTTTGACAGAGGATAATGATGGCAATTGTAGCAGATCCTTCAAAACATTCTTAACTTGCGTGGAGCATTCAAACAATGGATTTGAAACGCAGTGGGGAGACAACTTTGGTCAGCAGTTTAAGAACAAACTGGTCGGCGGAGTATTTGGAATACAGATGGATTTTTACAATGGAAGAGAGATTGAAAAGCGTGTTTTGAGATGGTTTGTATCACACGACAAAGCGGAAGAAGCCGAGATTCCGATGGAGACAGAAACGCAAGCATACAAGGATCATATTAATGGATATCTAGGATATCCGCAGGGATCCACACCTGCAGGAGATGGATTTATGAATATTCCGGATGGCATTGATGAGGAACTGCCATTCAACTAGGAGTGATGTAAGTGGATATACAAATTGATACAAGGGAAAAGCAGCGTGCTATTCGCAAAATTCTTAAGACATTCGATGATAATGGCGTAAAGCATTTCTCGAGCAAATTATTGGTCGGTGATTATATGAGTCTGGATAACCCCAGGCTCATCATCGATCGGAAGCAGAATCTGCAGGAATTATGCGGAAATGTCTGCCAGCAGCATGAACGATTCAAGAGAGAGCTTCTGAAGGCAATCAATGCAGGGATACAGCTTGTGATTTTGGTGGAGCATGGTCCAGATATCAAGAGTCTGGAAGATGTGTGGTTCTGGGAGAATCCCAGGAAGCATGAAGTCCGGTGGCGCATGGTGAATGGTAAGCGAGAGAAGTATGTGGTATCAGCTAAGGCGGTTGATGGGAATCAGCTGTACAAATCCTTGTGTACCATTCGTGATCGATACAATGTCCGATTTGAATTCTGTGAGAAAAAAGATACCGGCAAAGAAATAATGCGGATCCTCTCAAGGGGGGGGCGGTGACCCCAGATGACCAGTGAGGAGATTAAACAAACATACAGTATGCGGGACATTTTGAATAAATGTGGACTTCCACAGCCGAACCGGTCAGGTTTTATTCAGTGTCCGTTTCACAAAGGCGATCGGGAAGCTTCCATGAAGATCTATGATAAAGACTTTAACTGCTTCGGGTGTGGAGCAAATGGAGATATCTTTACTTTTGCTGAGATGTTTTATGGTATTTCATTTAAGGAAGCTTTCCGGATGCTAGGCGGGGGATACGATCCATCTTTCAAGTCATCCCTGGCCGTGTATCATGCAAAGAAAGAGAAGCTGATGCGGGAAAAGCAGGAGGAACGATTCCGGCAAAAACGAAAGCTAAATAATGATTTGATAGCAATATACCGGAAGTTCCTTGACCGGTCAGAGCCATTATCAGATGCGTGGTGTGATTGTTACAATGCACTGCAGCTTGAATTATATCATGCAGAAATATTAGAAAAAAGAAGGTGATCACATGGAGCCTTTAGCAAGGCTGGATAGTAAAAGCATATTGGCAGAGGATATCTTTTTAGAGATATTCGACCAGGAAGACGAGATAATGAAGGCTCGAATGATCCTTTCACTGACAGATCGAGCTGCAGAGCTTGGAGTAAAGAAGAAGTTCGAAGAGTTGTTAAAAGCATACAAGAAAGTGGATCGGGAGGCAAAGCAGCGGGAGCGCAAGAAGCCAATAGCAATGTTGGACAAGTGGACGAACTTTGAAGGACCATATAATAACATGTTCTGCGGAGCGTGGGTTGCCGGAGAAGATGGTATATTCGCACAGAACGACAGCCAAGTGGAAACAGTTGCGTGCTATCATCCAATTCTGCCAATAGAACGTATGAAGAACTTAGAGACTGGCGAAGAACAGATTAAAATTGCATACAAGCGCAATGGACGTTGGGATGAGATTATTGTTCCTAAAACGATGGTGACATCTGCCAGCAAGATTGTAGCTCTTTCCGGAAGAGGAATTTCTGTCACGTCGGAAAATGCAAAGTTATTGGTGCGTTTCCTGTCAGATGTGGAAAATATGAATGACAGCCATATCAAGGTCCAGTATTCCACCAGTAAGCTTGGTTGGATCCAGAACGATTTTATTCCTTACGACACGGAGATTGTGTTTGATGGAGATCAACGGTTCCGTCAGACCTATGACAGCGTATCAGAGCGTGGAAACTGGAAAATCTGGCAGAGTCATATGCAGAAGCTCCGTAAGTCCGGCCGGCTGGAAATAAAATTTATGATGGCTGCATCTTTTGCGAGCGTTCTGGTTAGTCTCCTGGGAGGACTACCGTTTATCGTAGATCTCTGGGGAGAAACAGAAGGCGGTAAAACAGTATCTCTTATGGTTGCTGCATCGATCTGGGCGAATCCGGATGAATCAGCATATATCGGAGATTTCAAGACTACAGAAGTGGCACTGGAAGCAAAGGCAGATATGTTAAACCATCTGCCAATGATCCTGGATGATACCAGTAAAACCAGTAGCCGGATCCGGGATAATTTTGAAGGAATGGTATACGACATGTGTTCCGGAAAAGGAAAGAGCCGATCAAACAAGGAGCTTGGTATCAACCGGGAGAACCGGTGGCGGAACTGCATTCTGACCAATGGAGAACGTCCGTTGAATTCGTACGTGTCCCAGGGCGGTGCGATTAACCGTATTCTGGAAGTTGAATGCAAGAATAATGTTTATGAAGATCCGCAAGAGACGGCAGAGCTTGTAAAGAAGAATTATGGCATGGCAGGAAAAAGGTACATAGAAGCGCTGAAAAGTATCGGAAAAGAAGAACTGCAGCGGATGCAGAGGGAGTTCCAGAAAGAGCTTAAAGACGATGAGGCAATGCAAAAGCAGAGTCTGTCGTTGGCGATCCTTCTTACTGCAGATAAAGTTGCAACAGATTATTTGTTCCGGGACGGAGAATATATCACAATCAAACAGGCAAAAACCGTTCTGATCAACAGGAACGATCTTAGTGATAATGAACGCTGCTATCGGTATTTGAAAGATAAGATTGCAATGAATGAGCAGAAATTTGATGCGGAAAACAAAGTTGAGCAGTGGGGAATTCTGGAAGAAGGAAGAGCTATTATTTACAATCAGGCATTCAAGGATCTGTGTAAAAATGGTGGATTTTCTGACAAAGCATTCCTGTCATGGGCGGACCGGAAAGGTCTGATCGAGACACAGGGCGGACGAATGACAAAGGTGAAAAAGGTAGGCGGAAATCCTGTAAGATGCGTGTTCCTGAAGCTGAATGAGAATCTGGATGAGGATGGATTTGAGTCAGTAGAGACGATGGAAATGTATGAGCAGGAGGAGTTGCCATTCAAATAAAGTTACCCGTTACCCAAGTTACCAGTCAATTTTTACCCTTATAGGGAAGATAAAAATATGTGAAAGTGAGAAAAATAAGTTCTCCTACATGGGAAAATGTGTGGTAACTCGGTAACCGAACGGCGAAAAGTCCAGAAAACACAGTGTTTTCAAGGCTTATAACGGTTTCCGTGTTTTGGTAACGAGCACTCAAAACGGTAACATTCGGTAACAAAGGAGTGGAATATGGAAGAATATGATAAGCGAGTCACAGCAATGTACAACGATTGTTGGAAGTTATACAGAGATTACACAAAATCACATGACATGAGGCAGTTCAACGAAGCAAAGAATGCTGTGATTGAGAAATATGGAAGACAGTGTGATGTGATTGATCTGGTGTTGTGGATAGCGATTCGTGTACAGACTTTGCACGATATGTGGGGAAGGGAAAAGAAAGATGGAGGAAATTAGGTGGTACGAAAAACTTAATTACACAGAAACGAAAGATATCATCAAGGAGAAGCTGCAGAACATGTCGAGAGATTTTGTGGCAATAGGATTCTACCTGAAGCTGATCAGAGATAAAAGCTTATTCCTGGAAGATGGATATAAATCAATATGGGAATTTGCAGAAGATAATTACGGTATCAAAAGATCAACAGCATCCAGATGGATGGCAATGAACGATAGGTTCTCCAAGAATGGTAATACCCCGATATTGTCAGAAGAATATATAAACTTTGGAAAAAGTCAGCTGCAGGAAATGTTGTATCTGGATGATAAGCAGATGGAAGAAGTAAAGCCAGATATGACGGCAAGAGAAATTCGGGGAATACGTACACCGGATCCTGAACCGGAAGAAATTGAAGAAGAGATCCCAGAGCAGGTACCTGGACAGATGTGTGCGGAGGATTATCAGGAACTTCTGCCAGAAGAGGAACATGGCCCTGAAAAATGTATCACCGGAAAAAGTAGAAGTGGAATATGTGGAGCAGCTGCATATTGTTCAGAGAACTATAGCTGTTGTTCGGAATGTAATCAGAATTGCAATAGCAGGTGCGGATGGCTTGATGATGTGTGCGACGTCGCACAAGATAAACAGCAGCCGGCAGTTGAGAATGTGAATATGGATTGTCCGTCAGATCAAGGCACCTGTCCAAGGCAGAACTGGGGAACATCTCGTGAAGATCAGCATGAAGGACAGAAAGAATGTGCGAAGTGTTGGAATCATTATAAGAGCTTGCATAAACAGGAAAAGGTGGAAGTTCCGGAAGAAAAAGTGGTGGAAATCGAAGAGAAGATCCCTGCAGAACCTGTAACTGAAGAAGATGTAAGGTCGGAGTTGTATGAAGAAGTATCTGAGAAAACTGATATCGATATTGCTAGGGAAGAAAATCAGAAAGCTCAGACATATCTTGAGATGGCTGAGAAAGAATTCGGTCAAAATGATATCAGAATCCGGAAGCAGAAGATATTAGTAGCAGCACTGGCCGGATATATTCACGATCTGGATACGGTGATGAATCCACCAGAAGAACCGAAACAGCCAGAACTTCCAAAACTCAAGAATAATGATCAACGGAAGGAATGGCTCAGAAATTACAAAGACTGGGGATTGTGGTATCACGATGATCGTATTGATGTGAATTATTACAAATATGATTTCGAGGATGGCAGTAGATTGATAGTAGCCGAATATCCAAAGAGAAAGTATTACTGGAATTCTGGTGAGTTAGAGGATAGTCATTATTTTCATTTGCTGGAAAAGAATAAAAAGTACTACGGAAGAGAAAAGACGTTTGATCAACAGTATGTGCATACCGAAGACAGTGAGACTCATTTGGTGGAATTCTTGAAGAATCTGCAGAAAGGGGCGAAATAAATGTTAGTAGAGAAGAACTTAAAGGAAGCGTTGGAATATTACATAAAGGGCAAACCAGTAACGGCACTTTGGATAGGTGAAGACGGCGGCATGAATGCAATGCCATTGTCAGATATCCTTGACCAGCCAGAGAATCACTTTCTGGTAGATGTCCCGGCAGTTGTAAATCCGGATTTCGAACAGGCTGTGCAGGAGATGACAGAAGCTGATCAGGTAGATCCGGAAGAAATCATTCGGGCAGTGCATGAAACGCAGGAAAGTATTCCCCCCCCCCCAGAGAAGCCGGAAGAGAGGATGGAAGAAGAAACGGTAGATCTTCCGGCGGACAATATCGAAGATAAGAAAGAGAAGATCCGGAAACTGGTAGAGGAAGGATATACCAATCGTGAGATCGCTGATCAGACTGGTATCCCGTTCGGAACGGTCGGGTATCATGCAGCAAGATTCCGGAAGAAAGAAAAAGATCCGGCAGTAGATAATTCAGATCGACATCTGTGTAAGACTTGTAAGTTCCGGAGCAACCGGCCGACGGTGAACAGTTGTGATTATGCTGATCTTATGAAGCATAGCCGTGGTTGTAAGATTGAAGAATGTACAAAGTATGAGAAGGGTGCACGGATGAAGAAGACGGATGTGGAGGAATAGATCATGGAAAGATTAACACATAAAAGAGAGAACGGTATAAAGCGAGGGTATTGGTCCCCGAATAAGAAGCAGGAACTGGTGGATAGACTGGCGATGTATGAGGACAGGGAAGATGCTAAGGATACAAATGTCCCTGGCAAATGGATTCCATGTAGTGAGAAGTTGCCGGAGGATGAAAGTTACATATTGGTATCATTTGAGAATGCAACAATGCCAGATATCGCAAGATATGAAGAAAATGATGAAGGCGGTACATTCTATCCGGGAGATGATGAAAAATCATATTCAAGCTATGGAATATTTGTCAATGCATGGATGCCATTGCCGGAACCATACAGGGAGGAGCAGTAAATGCATGTAGAAGTAAGCGAAGGATTCCGAAAAACCATTGCAGACATTGTTGATTGTTGTGTAGAAGGAAATACAAACAGTTGCGCATTGCAAGTTGAGGTAAGGGAAAACGTCAGTCTTGTGATTGATATGAAATTTGAGGTGAAGGAGAAGAAAAGATGCGAGTAGAAGAAATTGCAGTAAGACAAGAAGTAAGACAGATGCTGTCAGAAGCTGGATTAAACAGAAATACATTACGAGAGATGACTCAGCAGATTTTGAGAGAAGAAATCAAGAAGCAGGTAAAATATGCGGTAGAGCATATTAATGTGAACGATGTCGTCCGATACGAACTGACATCATACGAAGGAAGGTCAGCATTGAAAAATGCGATCAGTTCGGAAGTTCGTAATATGGTGAAAATTAATGTTGATGTGACAGCATTTGATGTGAGAAAACAAAACGACGAAGGAGCTGAGAAATGATTGAACAGAGGAAGAGACAGAAGACAGGTAAAGCTGGATAGCCAGCAACACTATAAGGAGTTGGAAGAAAGCCATGATGCGAAGGCAAGTGAGAGATTCCACAGAAAGCCGTATCAGAGCTATACGGTAGAGGATTACCTGAAGAAGATGGGAGTAGACGTAACGAAGGGAGTAGATGCCGGTGGACAAGAACATTCTGATTGAGTATGCGGATATGAAAGAAGAGATAAAAGACCTACGACGAAGAATTGAACAGAATAAAAAAGAATTATCTAGATTGAATGGACAAATCGTTATGGATTCGGTATCATGTGGGAAGAAGGGAAAGAAACCACTGGGAACGGTTAAGATCACCGGCAGACCGGTCACGGCTATATCCAGGAAAGAATCACTGCTGAATAAACGAATCCGCAGACTGGAGGAGCTGGAAGAGGAACTCCTGGAGCTGACGATACAGGTGGATGAATACATAGAGACGATAGAAAAGAGTGAGCTGCGGATTATCTTCCGGTTGTATTTTTTGGATGATTTATCATATCCGAAAGTTGCTGATCAGATGAACCAAAGGTTTCCAAAGCGCCGGATCAAGTATACGGATGAGAATATTAAGAAAAAAATTCAAAGATATTTTGAAAATGTCCCACAATGTCCCGATAAAAAGTGATAGAGTATAAACTGGAATTGATGAACAGATATTAAATCATTCGATTAGTTCCCCCACAACCTAATAAAACCGAGAGAGGACACCTGGTAATGCTGGGTGTCTTTTTCGTTGCGTAATGTCGAGAAATGGGATATTATTATAGATGTTTTGGTGATTTGCAGGAAAAAAGGGGAATAGAAGATGGAATTTAAAGAAATATGCAACCGATTGGATAATTATTGCGATAAATGTGATAAAGAGAAGAATAAAGTGGTGTGTGCAAAACAATTTATTTCTAACGAATTTAAAGATGAGAATAGCTTACTAGAACTAAAAGCACAGGCGATGGAAGAGGACTTTGGAAATGGTTTGTCACTATTATTGTCAGAAGCAGGAAGTGCTATCTCGGTATTAGGATTACTGCTTTCAGCTGTGAGTACATTAGCAGGAAAGCTCCAAATATTGAAATACGCAATGTTTGTTACTGGTTTAGCAGCAGTAATTTGTATTATAGTATTTGTTTTTATTGAACGATTTGGTAGAGTAAGAAAATGGAGAAATCCTATATTAGTTGCAGTAGACGAACTGCTGAAAAAATAAAGAATTTTATTATCAGGCACCCTCCGGGGTGTCTTTTCTAATGCAAAAATAAACCAGAATTGAAGGTGGTGAAGTGGCAGGCTATGAAAACATAAGAGACGCAAATAACAATCGAACTCCGGAGGAACGCCGGGAATTAGCAAAAATAGCAGGAAAAGCAAGTGGACAGGCAAGACGCAAGAAGGCAAACTTCCAGAAGACGTTGAACCTGCTGCTTACTGCAGAAATAGATAACGAAGAATGGAAGCCGATTTTAGAGTCACTCGGAGTTGAGTGTACTTTGGAATCGGCTCTTCTTATGGCTCAGATTAAGGCTGCATTAGACGGAGATACACAGGCTGCGAAGTTTGTAGCGCAGTATTCTGGACAGAGCAATAGAACCGAGGAAGATCTGGAGAATAAGAAAGCTGAAACAGAGCTTATCAAAGCGAGAAAAGAATCTATCACAGGCGAAAATGAGAATAACGATGCGCTTGATCGTCTGGATCAGATATTAAAAGAGGTGCGGGACAATGCAATTAAGCAAGAAACAGAATGAATATATTGTGAACGCAACTCATAGATGGAACATTAAATCCGGGGCAGTTCGTTCCGGAAAGTCTTATGTGGATACAGCTTTTGTGGTTCCATTCCGTATTCGAGAGAGGACGGGCAAGCCGGGACTAAATGTTATCCTTGGTGTGTCTAAGGAATCAATTGAACGAAACGTACTGCAGCCAATGCGTGAGATTTATACAGAGGAACTGATCGGGCAGATCAATAACCGGAATATGGCAATGATCTGTGGTGAAGAAGTGTATTGCCTGGGAGCAGAGAAAGTCAGCCAGGTAGCGAAGATACAGGGAGCCAGCATCAAATATTGTTACGGTGATGAGATTGCCAAATGGAACAAAGAAGTGTTCCAGATGTTGAAATCACGACTCGATAAGCCGTATTCGTGCTTTGATGGAGCTTGTAACCCAGAACATCCAACACACTGGTTAAAGGAGTTTCTGGATAATGACGAACTGGATATCTATTTGCAGAGATACACAATCTTTGATAATCCGTTTCTTCCACAGGAATTTGTTGAGCAGCTGTGCAAAGAGTATGAAGGTACAATTTATTACGATCGTCTGATTCTTGGGCTATGGAAGAGAGCAGAAGGAGCGATTTATAAACGATTTGCAGACAATCCGGAGAAATTCCGGTGTGAAGTACTGGAAGGACCTGCAGACAATCTGGAACATAAACGATTCAGGAAAAATGATATTGTATCGATAGAGATCGGACTTGACTTCGGAGGAAATCAGTCCGGTCATTCTTTTGTAGCCAGAGGATATACAGACGATTACAGAGACGTAATAGGAATTATGTCTAAGCGAGTCATGGCAAAAGACCAGGAAAAAGACATAGACAGCAATATGCTGGATCAGATGTTCTGTGATTTTGTTCAGGAGGTCATTGATAAATATGGTGTGATCGTCAAGCATGGCGATTATGTAGAGTACTGTAATGTGGAATCCGTTTACTACGATAATGCGGAGACAGTGCTCGGTAATTCCATCCGAAATGCAGTGGAAAAGAGATTCCCTTGGATGATTGTAAGAAAAGCGAAGAAAGCATCTATCATTGATCGGATTCGCTGTACGATCCGATTGATGGGAGCTGGAAGGTTCTGGATTACAGAGGATTGCAAGTCCTTGCAGACAGCACTTTCGGATGCAGTGTGGAATAAAGACGTGAAAGATAAAGATGAGCGCCTGGATGATGGCAGCACCGATATCGATAGCCTGGATGCATTTGAATATACAATTGAACGGGATATGCGAGATCTGATAGAAGAGGTGGAAGATGTTTGATGGATTAAAAAGACTATGGGAAAGGATAGTGAGCATGTTTAATTACACGACATTAAAAAATATAATTGGTAAAGATGTGGCACTGTCACAGGCCATGATCGATGCCATCAATGAATGGAAAAGAATGCTGGTCGGGAATGCAGAATGGTGTGACGATACAGTAGAATCTTTAAAATTGGAAGAAGGCATCTGCCGTGAGTTTGCAGATTCTGTTCTTGCTGAAATGGAAGCTAAGATCCTGAATCAGGATAATATGGATAAAGTTCTCCAGAAAAGTCTATCTGATATGAACAAGAAGCTGCAGACCGGTCTTGCTCTTGGAGCAATGGTTCTCCGACCGCTTGGAGTAGATCGGGCAGAATATGTTATGGCAGACAAATTTATCCCAATTAGCTTTGATGATGATGGTACCCCAAACGATATTGCATTTCTGGTCATGAAATGCGTTGGAGAGAATAGTTATTATACCAGAGTGGAGAGACACTACTTCGTGAATGGCAATCTAACGATTGAGAATAAATGCTATCATTCGCAGAGCCAGAGTGACATTGGACAGGCGTGCAGTCTAGAGGAAATTCCGGAATGGGCAAATATTCTTCCAGGTCCGATTACTTATCCAGGTATGACAGAAATGGATTTCGGATATTATCAGAATCCAATTGAGAATAAGGTGGATAGTTCTTCATGTGGTGTATCAATATATGAGTCGGCAAAAGGATTGATAAAGAAAGCTGATGTGCAGGCAGCACGTCTTGACTGGGAGTATGATTCCGGAGAACGTGCGATTCATGTGGATCAGAGAGCTTTGAAGACCAAAGGCGGTAAGACTTTCCTGCCAAGGCTGAAAAAGCGTCTTTACAAAGGGATGAACCTTGAAGATGGTAAGGATAAAGAACTTTACAAAGAATATTCTCCTGCAATGAGGGATGAAGCATTTCGAAGAGGATTAGAAGAATACAAACGAGAGATTGAGTTCAATGTTGGTCTTGCTTACGGAGATCTGTCTGACGCACAGGAAGTGGATAAGACAGCCACGGAAGTGCTTGCATCAAAGACTAGAAAATACAACCGAGTTACTGCAATACAGGAGAAGCTCGAAGAATGTTTAAATGGATTCGTAAATGCGCTGGCTTTCTACAACGGTTCTTATACGTCTGGTGTGGAATTTACTTGTGAGTTCAATGATTCAATCTTGGCAGATGAAGAATCAGAAAGGCAGCAGGACAGGCAAGACGTGAGTATGGGTGTTATGAGCCTGGTTGAATACCGCATGAAATGGTATAACGAGGACGAAGCGACCGCAAAGTCAAAAATCCCGGAACAGAATCAGGTGATGGAGTAAGATGCGAGATGATTACAAGAATAAGATGGCCAGTAAGATTGCCGCCAGATATCAGGATCTGGAAGAACGAATCATGCAAGACATTGTTAGGAGAATCGTTAAGACTGGTGAGATCACAAGTACTACAGATTGGCAGATTAATCGGTTACGGATCCTGGGACATTCTTCAGAGGATATCGAACGGGAAATCATGAAGACGCTCAATGCTTCCTATGCGGAAATGTTTGAGCTGTACGATAAGGTAATCGAAAAGGAATATGTTCGAGATAAGGATGTATATGAGCAGATCAATGCAGAATATATACCGTATGATCAGAACGAGCAGCTTAAGCGGATCACAGAAGCAATTATTGATCAGAGTTGTGAAGATTTGGAGAATGTAACCAATTCACTTGGATTCTATTTGGATTATGGAAATGATAGGAAGGTACTGACACCACTTGCACAGGTGTATTCTGGATATCTGGATGCAGCATGTTATGATATCGTAACCGGCGTGTTTGATTATAACAGTGTCCTGAGACGAGTAGTTGCACAGCTCACGAACAGCGGACTTCGAAAGATTGATTATGCTTCAGGGAGAGCCGATCGGGTGGATGTGGCTGCAAGGAGAGCGGTCATGACTGCAGTTAGTCAGATTACCGGAAAGATATCTGAGTACAACGCACAGAAGCTTGGCACCGAGTATTTTGAGGTGGAGTGGCATGCCGGAGCACGTCCGACTCATGCAGTATGGCAGGGGCGTGTCTGGTCAAAACAACAGCTATATTCAGTATGCGGTTTGGGAACGGTCACGGGACTTCTTGGCGTGAACTGTTATCATACTTATTATCCGTTCTTTCCTGGATTGTCCGAACGTAACTGGTCGGATGAATGGCTGGATGCCAAGAATCTGGAAGAGAGTGAACCGAAGAACTTTGGGGATAAGGAATATACCTTGTATGAAGCCAAACAAAAGCAACGTCAGATGGAATTGGCGATGCGGGCGCAAAGAGAAAAGGTTCGACTGCTCCAGAAAGGCAAGGCTGATCCGGATGAAATTCTGTTGCATAAAGCAAAGTATCAAGGACAGTTAAATGAATATTCCAGATTTTGCCGGAAAATGAAGCTTACGGAAGAACGTGAGCGTATTTACCTGGATATGAAAGGTCGGGTGGCAACAAATAGCAAACGACAGAATGCATTGTTCCCGCGGGAAATGATTGAGAATGCATCCAAGGATGTGGCTCAGTATAAGCGGTATAAAGAAGTTCTGGGAGATTATATTGGTTCGCTTGTTAATTTCGGCCAGATGAAATATAATGATAGTGAGAAATGGAAAATTATCAGTGAAGCATATATAGATGTAAAATGGCAGAGCCAAGCACTGAAGAAGAAACAAATAGGAGAAGTACATTCTATCCCGTATAAAGGTACTCCGAATAGTGTGTTTGATAATTTCAAAGATGGTGCCTTGCAGAGACGTAGATATTACGGAAATGATGGAAGGCCAAGATTAGACATAGATATGACGGATCACGGAAATTCAAAAGAACATCCGATTGTACCACATTATCATAACTGGTATCTTGATGAAAAAGGTAACTTGAAACGTGAAGCAAAGCACGATAATCCACTTAAATTAGGGCATGAAATTGCCAATAAAGATATTCTCGAGAAGAGGTGAATGAAATGATTGAGTATAAAGATTATGCAAAATTTGAGAACTTGTCTGAGCTGTCAGAAGCTATAGAGATAGGATTAGATATCGAGTTTATTCTTTGTGGAGAAAGATATAATATTTCGTGGAGAGATGATGAGCCGTTTATATGCAGGTGTCCAGAAGGTGAGACTAATTTCTATACAGATGCCAAGTCAATGCTTGATAAACATAAAATAAATGATAAACAGTTAAAGGAATTATGGAATGATATGAAAGTATTATCCATGTAGCTACCACCAGTCGAAAAGCCGGTGGTATTTTTGTACGCAATTTTAGGAGGTGATCCACTTATCTCCCTTTTGAGACGCAGGGTTATGCGTCTTATTTTTATGCCCTGTCATAAGGCTATAAACTGGACAATTACCCGGTCGGAGGTCTAACCGGCTATATCCCATACCGCTGAAAGAGCGGTCAATAAAATATTTCAGGAGGAATGTAACTATGAAAAATATTTATGAGATTTTGAAAGAGTATGGTATGGAAGTCCCGGCAGATAAAAAAGCGGATTTCGATAAGGCTTGGAAAGAGAATTATCGTACTAAAAGTGAGTATGATAATGCAGTTTCGCAGAGAGACAACTATAAGACTTCTCTGGATGATGTGAATGCTAAGCTGAAGGAATTTGAAGGAGTCGATGTAAAAGATCTGCAGGGGCAGATCACAAAGCTTCAGGGAGATCTGAAAGCAAAAGATGATGAATACGCAGCGAAAGAGGCAGATCGTGTATTCATGGATTCTATCAAAGAAGCAGTCAAGACTGCCGGTGGAAGAAATGAAAAGGCTGTTATCGCAATGCTGGATATTGATGCTCTGAAAGAATCCAAAAATCAGTCCGATGATATCAAGAAGGCTCTGGAAGACGTGAAGAAGTCTGACGGATATCTGTTCGGAGCAAATGAACCAATTAACAATGCAGTAGGTGGAACCAACATTAGCGGTGGAGCGGATCCAGGAGCAGACGATGTCTCAGCTATTCGCGCTGCTATGGGACTGCCGGAAAAGAAATAAGGAAAGAGGTAGAAAGATATGGCGAATGCAATTACATTAAGAAAAACATATTCCACACTTCTGGATGAGGCATACAAGTTAGCATCATTAACAGCAGTGCTGGATGGACCGAATGATTTAGCTCAGGAGGGCGCAAATGCGAATGAAATCTTAATCCCGAAGATGTCTATGAGCGGATTAGCAGATTATGATAAGCAGACAGGCTATGCCTTAGGAGATGTAACGCTTGATTACGAAACAAAGAAGTGTGACTATGATCGAGGTCGTATGTTCACTGTAGATGCAATGGATAACATTGAATCTGCAGGTATCGCGTTTGGACGTCTGTCCGGTGAGTTCTTACGTACACAGGTAGTGCCGGAATTGGATACATGGAGACTTGCGAAGTATGCTGGATATGCATCAGGAAACAATGTTGCTACAGGAGCGATTGCTGATGGAAAAGCAGGTATTGCGGCAATTCGCGCAGGCAAGACTGCAATTAAGAATGCGGAGGCGAAAACAGAGACTTGCTACCTGTTTATTTCGACAACACTGAAAGGAATGATTGATGACCTTGATACAACGGCATCAAAGAAGGCGATGGAAGACTGGGCGGGAGTAATTGAAGTACCAGCAAGCAGATTCTTTGACAAGGTTACGCTGACAAAAACGGGTGCAGGTGGATTTGCAACCACGGGAGGAAAAGCAATTGATTTCTTGATTGTGGACAAAAACGCAGCAATTCAGTATCAGAAACATACAGTTTCAAAGATTATCACTCCGGAGCAGAACCAGACAGCTGATGCATGGAAGTTTGGTTACAGAACAGTTGGTATTGCAGAAGCGCAGGACAATAAGAAAGTGGCAATTTATGTTCACAAAGCCGGAGAGTAAGGAGTGATGTCATGAATGTGACATATGAATTTTATAAAAATTCTTTTGGCGGTTCTTTAATTCAAGAGAACCGCTGGACCTCTTTAGAGATGAAAATGAGTGCAAGGATTAATCAGTATACATTTGATCGAATGGAAGGAGGCAGCTGGCCGGTACAGGCAAAAACAGCACTTTGTGAAATGTGCGATTGCGCATATAGGTATGATCGGCGCGATGGAAAGACTTCAGAAAATAACGATGGATATTCAGTATCATATGATATGAATAAAACATTGAATGTGATGTTATATGAAATCGCAGAAGTATATCTGATCAATACTGGATTATTGAGTTTGGAGGTGGATGATGATGTTAACGAATGCAACGATAACTGTTTATAACCGTGGGTACGATCCACTCACCCGTTTCGATACCTGGCATAGAACCGTTATTGAGAATGTTCACGTATATGTTAATCACAAAGCATCCGTTGGCGATTCCGGACTAAACAGTGCAGAAGTATATAAGATCCGTATTCCTGCAGATGTAGAGAATGCGGATCAGTATCTTCCGCCGGAGGAATATGTGAAGCTAAAAGATCCGGAAGAACACTGGACCATTCAGATCGAAGACCAGATTGTGCTCGGTGAGTATGATCAGGAGATTGAAAGACCAGCTGATCTGAAAGATGTACGATTGAGGCACTGTAAGGTGTTGTCTTGGTCGGATAATCGGTTCGTGGGATTGCCACATTGGAGAATTGAAGGTGAATAAATGGCACAGAAAAGGAATTTCTCAATTACAACACCGAGAGGAACATTATCATCTGTGACCGGTAAAAATGGTAAGGTGACAGTAAAACTGGAATGGAATCCGGGATTCGGAAGAGAAAAGTCAGAAGGATTTTCAAAAGCGCAGGCATTTGTAGATTCGGAATGTTTAAGGCTTATGAATCCACTTGCTCCGCGGAGAACCGGTTTTTTGATTAAATCAGCAACATTGGGAACGGTTGTAGGTAGTGGCAGCGTTGAGTACTTGGCGCCATATGCCCGCCGACAGTATCATGAGCATAAGTCGAAAAGAAAATGGTTCGAGACAATGAAAAGAGGGCATCTAAGTTCTGTCAGGAAAGGAGCTGCAAGATTTATTGCAAACTGAAAAATACAAACCGATTATAGATAGTATACGAGATTATATTTTAACTTGTGACTTTTTGGAAGATTACAAGGTAAATGTAGATCATCTAGGGGTAAATATGGAGTATTCTATCAATGCCCTTCCATGTGATCCATTAATAAAGAAGTATGTAGATGGAGGAAGCATTAAGCAATTTCAATTTGCATTAACCAGTAAAGATTGCTATGACGGAGATGCCCGAACAGCAATTGAAAATAGCGGGTTCTATGAACAGTTTGAAGATTGGATTGCAGAACAGGATAGTAAGGGAATCTATCCGGAATTAATCGGAAAGGCTCCAACGAGCATTTCTGTAATGCAGAAAGGATATCTATTTGATTTGGACACAGATCTTGGACAATACGAAATACAGTGCAAGTTGGAATATGAACAGGAGGTATAGAAATGGGAGTTAAGAAGCAGAAAATTGTAAAAAGAAGTGAAAGACTGTCGTTCATGGATACAACAGGTGATGGAGCATCTTTTGCAAGAATGACGAAATTTACGTCATTGAAGGGAAGTAAGAATCCAAAGGAATATAGCCGGCAGTATGTAGATATGGATGTGGAATCATCAGATGTTGTTGGTTACGCACCGGCTATTGAATATTCTTTTGACCGGCATACAGACACGCCGGTACATGAAAAGATTGCAGAAATCACAGATGATGAATTGTTAGGAACAGATACCTATGTAGACATTGTTACAGTAGATAAGTTTGCTGTTGACAGTAAGGGGAATGCCCCAGCAAGGAAGAGGACATATTCTGTAGTAGCTGACAGCGAAGGTGATGGAACAGATGCTCTTATCTATTCCGGAAACTTTAAAGCAGTATCGGAAATCACAGAAGGATATGCTACAACTGCAGATGAGTGGCAGACTATTACATTTACGGCCGGATCCATGCCGGTGTAGGAAAATAAGAAAGAGGTGAGCCTATGAGCCAGTATGTATTACACGGAATTGATGATGTAGAGGTGGAAGTTGAAATTGATATGGCAGATTATGACTTCCAGGTTAAGTATGAGAAAGCGTTTGAGCAGATGCAGGAAGAAGAAAAGGCACTGCAAAAAACAGGAAAGAACTCTGAAATTACAAAAGGATATTGTGAGATGTTCAATCATCTGTTTGACAATATTCTTGGAGAAGGTGTTTCAGAGAAGCTCTTTGGTGGAAAATATAATACTTTGACAACTGATCGGGTTTATGGTGAATTCCTTGAAATCTGTTCAACGCAGGTGAAATCAAATAATGCAGAACGAACAAAAATCGTAAGTAAATACAGACCAAACAGGGCGCAGAGAAGAGCTAAGAAGTAATGAATGTATTTTATGAAGATCTTCCGGAAACATTGAAAATCAATGGAAAAGAATATCCTATTATAACGGATTTTCGAGAATGGATTCGCTTTTCGGATATGTTAAAGTCGGATCTCCAACCACAGTATAAGCTGGAGTTTCTTGCGGAAATGTTCCTAGAAGATGCACCTGACTTATACACAGAAGAAGGTGTCGAAGAGGTAATGGATTCCATAACCTCTTTTTTGTCGTTGGAAGCTTTGGAATTTCCGAATCAGTATTCGGGTGAGTTAGAAGAAGTAGAAGAATTCGATGAAAAGTCGGAAGAGGTAGAGTATAAGGATGCGACGGAGAAAAAGGCTATTTATTATGAGCAGGACGCACCATATATTATATCTGCTTTTCGAAGAGAATATCAGGTGAATCTTCTATCAGTTCCGTACATGCATTGGTGGGAGTTCCGAATGCTCCTGGATGGTCTGAGTGAAGAGAGCCAGATTAAGAAGCGTATATATTGGCGCACTTGCGATGTGAGCAAGATGGAGAAGAAAGAGCGAATGGAGATATTGAAAATCCGTAGAAGCATTACGATACCGGAGGAGGAATATGTAAGTGACGAAGACATCGGAAATGCATTTATGTAATATAAAAAAACCTCCGCTGGAACGGAAATGGTATCAGTGTCCGTACTGTAAAAAGTCGGCTCTGATCTATGACAATACTGCCGTATGCAGTGGAGTCTTTATCAAATGTAAATTTTGTAAAAGAGAATTTGAGGTGATAATAAAGCACTAGTGAGCCTGTGAGCCGTGCTATTTACCAGGAAAGGGTGATAGTATGGCGGCAGATGGCCACTTGAATTTTGACACAAAACTTGATGAATCTGGTTTTAAATCAGGAATAGGAAAACTTGGTTCAATTGCTAAGGGCGGTCTTACTGTTCTTGGTGGAGCAATTGCGGGAGTAGCATCAGCGATTGGTGCTGGATCTGCAGCGGCCATTAAGGTCGGTTCTGATTTTGAAGCGGGGATGAGTAAGGTTTCCGCAATATCCGGAGCAACCGGAAGTGAATTGCAGCAGTTAACCGACAAAGCGAAAGAGATGGGAGCTAAGACAAAGTTCTCAGCCACAGAGTCAGCAGAAGCTTTTCAGTACATGGCAATGGCCGGCTGGAAGACCGGAGATATGCTTGACGGTATCGAAGGTATTATGAATTTGGCAGCAGCTTCTGGGGAAGATCTTGCCACTACAAGTGACATCGTTACAGATGCATTAACAGCATTTGGATTGTCAGCAAAAGATTCTACGCATTTTGCTGATATATTGGCGAAAGCTTCATCTAATGCAAATACCAATGTCTCTATGATGGGTGAGACATTTAAGTATGTTGCTCCTGTAGCCGGTTCTCTTGGCTTTTCTGCCGAGGATTGCGCTACGGCTATTGGTCTGATGGCCAACTCGGGAATCAAGGCAACACAGGCTGGTACAGCTCTTCGCTCAATTTTCACGAGGATGGCTAAGCCTACGGATGAAGTATCCTCTGCGATGTCTGCTCTTGGGTTATCAATTACCAATAATGATGGATCCATGAAATCTCTGAAAGAGATTATGGTGGATACGAGAGGTGCATTTGCAGGTCTTACAGAGCAGCAGAAAGCACAGATGGCCGCCTCGATTGGCGGGCAGGAAGCGATGTCTGGACTGCTTGCTATAGTGAATGCGTCCGACGATGATTTCAATAAATTATCGGATTCCATTGCAAATTGTGACGGTGCATCTGCAGAAACGGCAGAGACCATGAATGATAATTTGCAAGGAGCGCTTGGATTGCTCAAAAGTGCAGCTGAAGGACTTGGCATTGAATTATATGAATCTATTCAGACACCTCTTAAGGATATTGTAAAGGTAGGCGCTGATTCATTAAGTCAGTTGACAAAAGCATTTCAATCGGATGGAACAGCTGGACTTATTGAGGCTGGCGGACAGATTATCGCAAATCTTCTTACCGGTATAGCCGGGGCAACTCCTAAAGTCCTGGATATATCAATTCGAGTTATCCAGGCGATTGTTCAGAGCCTGGTAGATAATATGCCTCAGATCGCAACAGCCGGCGGGCAGATTCTTACTACTCTGGGACAGGGGATTTCGAATTTAATTCCGATATTAGGTGTGCTGGCATACACGATTTTAACCACATTCCTGACGGGAATTATTGATCATGGACCAGAAGCATTAACAGCCGGCACGCAAATGCTTACCAGCGTTTTAGATGGAATAAGTTCGAAGATTCCAGATTTAATACCACTTGCGGTATCTGCAATTCTTTCATTTGCGCAAGGACTGGTAGATAACCTTCCTGCTATAGTTCAGGCAGGACTGAATATGCTGGTGGCACTTGCAGAAGGAATTGCAAACTCATTGCCGACACTGATTGAGCAAGTACCGAAGCTGATCAATACGTTTTGCGAGAATATTGATAGCTTGCTACCAAAAATTCTTGCTGCAGGCATAAAGATTCTTCTTACTCTTGCTAAAGGAATTATACAGAGCATACCAACAATTATTGCGAATGCGGGCGAAATTGTAAAAGCGATTTTAAATGTGATCACACATTTGAATTTGTTTACTGCCGGCAAGGGAATTATACAAGGACTTGGAAATGGACTGAAATCCATGCTGAGTTCTATCGCGTCTATTGCAAGATCGATTATTAACGTGATTAAAAATCCGTTTTCAATTAATTGGGGTTCTCTTGGAGAAAATATCGCAAGAGGTATTGCAAATGGATTAAGAGGTGCTGCAGGTGCATTAGCAAGAGCTGCGATGAACGCAGCAAAAGCCGCATTAAACGCAGCGAAGAGTTTCCTTGGAATTCATTCACCATCTACAGTATTTCGTGATCAGGTAGGTAAATATATGGCCCTTGGAATGGGAGAAGGTTTTGAGGACAATATTCCGACCAAGGAAATGGGGGCAAGTATCGACAAAGCAGTTAGAAAAGTAGAATTGTCAGTAGCTGGAGGTAAATCCGAAAGAGTAGATGTGCAAAAGGCTACTGGGAAGAAAGACGACGGAGATGATTCCGGAACACCGATTGTGATCAACAACACTTTCGAGGTAGACGGAAAACCTCTTGTCACCAAGACAACAAAAGCGGTCATCAAGAAAATAGATGGCGATAAAAAAGACTATGAGAAGTCGAAAGGCGTGAAAAAATAGTGAATAAAAGATATGGATTTGAAAATGAAATGGGTGCCACATTGGATTATGGTATCCATTTCTTAAGTTATCCGGTATTTGATTTTGGAACAGAGAAGATTGATAGTATTGAGGTCCCGGGTCGTGTCGGTACACTGACCAGAAGAACCGGTGAATATTCTGATACGACAATTGAAAATGAAATAGAATTTCGTGCTGCAGATAGGAATGAGCATGAATTAAAAATGTTGGAGATCCGGAAGTTCCTTATGAGCACCGGTCGGATAGTGTATACGGATATGGAAGAATATTATTTTCTGGTTAAAAAGGTAAGCATAGACGATATTAAAAAGAAATACGGGATATTTGGAAATGTGACAGTCACATTTACCTGTGATCCAGTTATGTACTTGCAGGAAGGAGATGTATCAGTTCCAATCAGTGGAACGCTCCGATTATATAATCCGTGGTCAGGATCGCACCCGATCTTTAAGATATCTGGTGAAGGTGTTTGCAAGATTACAGTGAATGGAAAAGAAGTTTCAGCAAATGTCGGACAGAATCTTTTGATCAATACAGATCTCATGCAGGCATACCGGGAAGATGGTGCTTTAAATAATACAGCAATAACAGGAGATTACGAAAATCTATATCTGCAGGAAGGATTGAATGAAATATCTGTAAGTTCCGGATTTGCTGCAGAAGTTATACCAAAATGGGGAGTGCGACTATGATACAAATTTATGACAGTCAGAATACAGACTTTGAACACAATGGAGATGAAACATTGTTTCCGGAGGAATGTACAGTATCTGCAGAACTGAACGGTACCTGGGTGCTCAATATGACACATCCAATTGATGACGAAGGTCGATGGAAATACATTGAAGAGGAAGCCGTGATTGCCGTTCCGACATTTATGGGGAAAAAACAACTGTTCCGGATCGACCGGGTGAGTACGGTTGATCAGGATGATTCGGAAATTACTGCAGTAGCGTATCCGATTTTCTGGGATTCCGGAGATGATCAGTTTTTGACAGACAGCCGGCCGACCGATAAAAACGGACAAGAAGCATTGAACATTATGCTTGCCGGAAGTAAATACTCTGCAGAATCCAATATTACTAGAACAAGCACAGCATATTTTGAGCGCCGCAATATGATGGATGCGTTAAGCGGAGAGGACTCACCAACATTTATCCAGAGGTGGGGCGGAGAAATTCTATATGACAATTATAAGGTGATCGTAAATGAGCGTGTTGGCGGTGATTATGGAGCAGAAGTCAGGTATCGCAAAAACATGAATGGAATTCAGTGTGAGATCAGCATGGAGAACGTTGTAACCAGAATTGTACCGGTTGCTTACAACGGATACACAATCGGCGGGAATAGCGGCTATGTAGATTCTGCAAATATTGATAAGTATGCCAAGGTTTATACAAAGGAAATTCGATTTGAAGATGTGAAGATGGAAGAGGATGTCCAGGAAGATGATGAAGAGAGTGGCGCCATTCTTTGTAAGTCTCAAGAAGAGATGGATCAGGCGCTTACAACCAGATGTGAAGAACAATTTTCTGCAGGGATAGATCTTCCGGAAGTAAGTATAAAGGTATCGGTTATTGATTTGGAAAATACAGAAGAGTATAAAGATTTTTCGGATTTAGTTAAAATCAGTTTAGGCGATACTGTGAAATGCTATAACACCAAATTAGATATTACAACAGAAGCAAGATGTATAGGAATGGTTTGGGATTGCATTCGCGATACAGTAGATTCTGTAACACTTGGAGATTATCAGACGAATTTCATTAAGCAGATGACAAGCACGATAGAAAGAATTGCTTCGGTATTCAGAAATAATGGAACATTGATGGCTGATAAAATTTCAGGTGTTTTGGATGCTATGCAGACGCAACTAAAGTGTCAACAAAATGTTGCAAAGCGAATGACGGTGAGAGCTGTGCTATTTGAAGATTTAGATGAAAATAGTCCGCTGTATGGTGCGATGGCAATGGGAACACAAGGACTGGAAATCTCAAAGACACGTACTGCAGACGGGCGCGGATGGGATTGGACGACTGCAATCACAGCGAGTGGAATTATAGCAAGTACGATCGTGGCGGGAATACTGTCCGACAAAACGGGACGGAACTGGTGGAACTTGGAAACCGGTGATATCCAGATGTCTGGACGTTTTCAACAATATGCATCCAATGGTGTGAAATCGATGGATATATTTGACAATAAAATAAATTTATATGCATGGGATGATGACGGAAATTATGTCGGGAGTTTACGATCGTTCCTCACTACAGATAAAAAGCGTAAGGGAATTGAACTTATGGGAGATGCCGGTGATCAGGTCCGATTAAGTGTAAAGCGAAGCGATACTGCGACAGAAGAAGGACGATCGGTATTTATCGGTGAAAATGGTTATACCGGACTTTTTACAGTTGATGGGAAAGGGAATGCAGAAGAATGGCTTAGCCGTAAGCATGGCGGACCTGTATGGATCCGGAATATGCCTAATGGTGATTTTCTTGCCGGAGGAGTAAGAATCGGGGTGCAAAGCGGACTGATTACATCAATACCATCAAATTCAGTAGCCAACGGAACGTTCGAAGTCATAAGTGGTTTGTCCTGGGCGAATGGCGGTATAACCAGCGTAGACTGGGTAAAAGTAAATGTTTCAAATGGTGCAATCAAAAGCTGGAGCACGAGAACACAGAATTTCTAATGAGGTGATAAATAATGAATAGCGGAGAGGCACGAGGAAAAGTAGAGGAACCACAAATTACAGTTATTGGAGCTGGTGTAAAAGTAGAAAACGGAGGAGATCTCAATGAAAGCAGAAAAGATAATAAGACTGAGGATGCAGAATAGTACATTTTGTAGAAGGATTCCTGTAGTACAGGGAGATACGGCAAGGACATTTCGTTTTATACTGGAAGACATCACTCTGGATGGAACAGAACATGCAAGAATCTATGCAAGGAAACCATCCGGCGCAGAAATCTATGATGAATGCGATGTCATAGGTTCTAACGAAGTAATATTTACACCAGAGACAGAGCAGATCTTTATTGAAACGGGGATTATCCAGGCAGAGATCAGAGTGGCGAAAGGAGAGAAGCTTATAACCTCTTACAGCTTCGAATTCGAGGTAAGACAATCCACGATGAGAACCGGTGATATTCCAAGCTCTGATGAATTCAATGCTCTGGAAAGGGCGATCGAAGAAGCTAAAGGCTTGCATGAACCAGAATTTACAGAAGCCGGTAAACGGGAAAACATTGTAAGCGGCGAGACGATGCAGATCCTGTTTGGAAAGATTAAAAAATGGTTTACTGATCTTGGAGCATTGATCACGAAAATTGGGAATAAAGATATTTCCAGTATTGGAGATGGGACAGTGACTGGAGCCATCACAGATCTGGATAAAAGGAGTACGAAGAATACATCCGATATCGATGTAGAAAGGAAGCGTATTGACAATATTGCAAAACTTCCGGAGGGGTCTACAGCAGGAGATGCGGAGCTGGCAGATATCCGAGTGGCTGCAGATGGGACTGTGTATGACACTGCGGGAGAATCGGTAAGGGGGCAGATCAACCAGATTGACCAGAAATATGAGAAGGAGACTGGTTCACTAAAGGAAGATTTAGATGACTTAACAGAACCGACAAAAAACAAATTCA
>OGYX01000413.1_pt1 | contig 33487 bp, 23 predicted proteins | sample 1576601 | NCBI WGS metagenome assembly OGYX01 (sample SAMEA3541561, study PRJEB24748) | human gut metagenome | biome: human gut; feature: human-associated habitat; material: faeces | place: China | collected 2012 | reverse complement strand
TTAGCCTTTAAGTCACTATTGCACAACCCCTTTCTTCGAAAAGAACGTAAAATCACAATCCCGAGGAGGGAGCCACGCTCATCGAGATCGGCGCCCTGTTCGTGCAACCCGGAAACGAGAACAGCCGGCCGAAGTTCGAGCAGTTGATTGACCCGCAGCATCCATTGACGGAATTCATCACGGGCCTCACCGGCATCACCGACCACATGCTCCAAGGCATGCCGACCGCAGGCGCGGCGATGATGCGCTTCCACCAGTGGATCGACCATGTCTGGCCGGCGGGGGAGCCGTTGACCATCATCGCGCACAACGCCCAATTCGACGTCAGTTTCCTTGACGCGGCCGAACGCGTCTACGATCCGACCTCGCCAGTGTTCGACTGCAAGTGGGCATGCACGAAGGAGATGAGCTGGGAGCTCAACCCGCAGAAGCGTCATCACCGAGTCGCGGACCTCATCGTCGACTACCACATCGGAGACGTCGAGGAACACCGCGCACTGTCCGACGCGATCCAGGAGCAGATGCTCTACCAAGCGCTTTGTGCTGAGGCCACCAGGCGAGGGAAGTGGAATGAAAGGGAAGACTGACATTATTCAGCGGAAGAAGGAGGGTTGAAATGAGCATTGTGACAGACGAGGCGGAGGATTACGCAAACAGTCAGGACTACGACTGCTGCCAGATCATCGAAGGAGCATTCACCGTCGGCGACGCGATCATCGAAGCGTACGCTGCCGGACGACTCGCGCCTTCCACCGACGCCGGAGTCGAAGCAGCCGCCGATTTCTTCACCTCTCATCTGAGCATGCTCGGATCGGCGTCAAGCTTCATAGACACAGGCCGGGCGAAAGACCTCGCGCGCGGAATGCTCGACGCGGCGCGAAAAGCCATAAACCGCCCAGCAACAAGCCAAATTCAGAGAACAAGCATGGGACTGAGTGGGCACATGGAATATCGACATACGATGAAGTGAGAAGGATAAGCCCACCACATGGGCCGCAATTCGAAAGAAAGGACCAATCATGGCGACAATCAACCAGATTCCCATGACCCTCATGGGCAATCTCGTCTCCGATCTCGAACCCAAGCGCACGGCAGGCGGCAAGACCGTCGTCAACTTCCGCGTAGCCCAAACCAGCGTCACCGAGAAGAACGGCAAATGGGAGGACGGCGAGACCACGTTCATCCGCTGCGTAGCCTACGGCATCCTGGCGGACCATATGATCGCCTCCGGCATCCGCAAGGGCACCAGGGTCATAGTCAGCGGACGATACGTGCAACGCGACTGGCAGACCGAGACGGGGGAGAGGCGAAGCAGCTACGAGCTCAACGTGGACGATCTCGGCGCCTCCGTCCGTTACGCCACCGTCCAGATCACCAAGGCCACCGCCAACGCCGGCATGCAACACGCTCCGCTGGTCCAACCGCAACAGCAGACGGCCCAGCCAACGAATGATCCATGGCCCACTGCCACACAGGACCAGTTCGCCGAACCACAGGAGCCGGCCTTCTAGAAAATCCCGCAGATTCGAGCCCATGAAAAACTCATGGGCTCTCTTTTTCTTGGGAAGCAAACTAATAAAATGAAGGCAAAGAAGAAAGGACATGTCAATGGCTGAAGACAATTCGGACCGGGCAACAATGGCGATGGAATTGGCAAAACGCCAATTAATCGACGTCATGTGGAAGACGGCCAACATTGAGGTCGATGGGATAACGTTCCCCGACACCCAGGAGATATTCGATGGACGGGCGCCAGCGGACATGACAGTGAACGACATCATCGTGGTCAACAACATCAAACGGGCGTGGATGTTCTTGTTCGAGAACGGCGGGCATCCTATCGACTGGCAGTATGTGTCCGAATACAATCGGATTCTTGGTGAAGGACTCATACGGGATGCGGGAAAGATAAGAACGAATGATGTGCGCATCGGAGGAACGGACTGGATTCCGGATCTGCCTACCATTGAATCCTCCCATGATGTGATCTTGTCATTATCGAAGTCCGAAAGGTCGGCAGAGGATCAAGCCCTGCTCATGTTCTGCGCCATCACACGCGGACAATGGTTCAACGACGGCAATAAACGTACCGCATTGATGGCAGCGAACCATGTGCTCATCAACGCGGGCATTGGCGTATTCGCCATAAGCCCGTCTCTGAAGCGTGATTTCACTAACAGGCTTCTTCGATATTACGAATCGGACGATCCCGCTCCGTTATGCGCATGGTTGAGAGATTATGCCATTGGCCGGCTGCCGGGAGGGCTCACCTCCGCGGAGTCGCGGAGACTTGAAACCGAACGGATCAAGTCGGGGCGACCTTCCATCGGACTCCCGATACCGAATCCGACTGCCATCACGGAAGACACGGACAATGACGTCCGGTCATCGATGGGCATGTAGAGAAACATGATTGGACCACCGGCCACGAATCCGATATCGGCATGCGGGCCACTGCTCCAATCACATGCCGAGCGGCCGGCAGCAGAATCGGAATGGCCCAAGGAAGCGCCATCGATGGACCCCGACCAACCGATATCGGAGCCAACGCATCGTCCCCGATATCGGACCGAAAAAGAAAAGGACCAGGACCATCCGGACCATGGACCATATGGTCCATGACCTCAAACCCTTGGAATAAAGCCAAAGGCTCAATTGACCCAAATGAGCCGAACCGATATCGGCATGCGGATCACGTGCCGATATATCGGTCCAGAACCGAAATGGTCCCTTATGGACCATTAATCACAGGCCGTGTTCATAAGGCTTGAAAGACAAACCACCAGCCGATATCGGAGCCGGGGCATGACCTTCGATATCGGCTCAAGCCCGCGCCAAACCGATAGGCCAGAATTGAGCCGGCGCATCCTGACCCGTATGGTCCAAACGGCGCGAAGAGAGAGCCAAGCCGATATCGAATCCTCGTTCCGGACTTCCCACCCCCGGACCAGGATCATCCGGCTCATGATCGGCATGGTCCCGATATCGACGCGGCCATGTTTGCACGTGAGCGCAAAAGCACTTTTCGTACGAAAACAATGATAGGGGAAAACGAACACAGAGAAGAAAAAATTCAAGAAAGAAAAACCAAAACGAAAAAAGATAGAAGAAAGACCATACAAGAAGAAACAAGAAAAAAGACAACAACAAAAAAGAAGAAAGAACCACAACCAAGACAAAAAGACAGAAGAAACCAAAACAGACCCCAAAACAAAAACTATAAGCATAAAAAAGAAACCACGCGCGTCTTGCACCCGGCTTCGCGGCTGACGCCTAAAACGGCGGAATACCGCCGTTTTATGGGTGAAATAAGACGGATATCAGGGTTTTGACCCGATATCGTCCGGCTTATTGATGCCGTGTATGTGGAATGAGCGTGGAAACGATATTTGATATGGGTGAAATGCCCACCTGTCCGGTCTGCGGCAAACCCGTAAGCGAGGTATGCAGGCGTACTGGTGCGGCTGGACGAAAAGGTGAGTATAGGGAATGGCACTTAGAGTGCGGTGATCGGAAAAGAAAGGCCGAAGGGCGGGTGAAAGAATCGGAAGAACGTCTGCGTATTGAGAAGGAGCGGGATGATCGTCTGCTGCAGGCGTGGCTCGACCGGCGGGACGCCTTGGAATCTTTGGGTCGTGAGATCGCCGACTACAACGAGATCGCTCCCGGGCATGACAGGGCGGTGGTCGAAATGGTCTATCAGATTACCCGTCAGGCGATATTGATGTTCCAGATCAGTCCGATGATCCCCATCGATTACGGGGACGATTTCCGTTGGCTGTCCGCCGAGATCGGTTCGGACGGGATGAATCTGATAGCCGACAGCGTCCACTGGAACGGCGTGAGACGGTGGAACGACGATCCGGACGTGAGTCCGGAAGGCAGAGCGCCACGCACGTTCATGGGACGCATTGACGAACCGGGCGAACGACTCGAGGACGAATACACGGGCGACCTGGACCACAAGGAGACGACGGTCACCTATGAGACCGCGTTGAAGCATATCTGGCGCGAGGACAACATCGCGGGAGGCCGATGGGCCGACGATCGCGGTCCGTGGACATACAAGTGAGGATCGGTCATGGGAAAGAAGGAAGACCGGCAGCTCATCGGACTGCGCATGCGGGCATCCGAGATCAAACGCAGACGACACGAACTGGACGAGAGATACGGACGGATCGATGGAATATGCCCCATCTGCGGCAAACTGATCCGCAAGCCCAAACGAGGACCGACCGCACGATTCTGCAGCAGGTCGTGCCGCCAGACGTACGCCCAGCGGAAACAGGACGCGATCGATTTCAAAAAGAACAAGTCGGCGGAACTGGCCTTGGACCAGTTGACCAAGCAAGGCGGGGACTATCGGAAAAGGGCCGACGGGAAACGAGAATCCACCCTGAACGCGCACAAGGAAATCAAAAGCGCCAGGAAAACCAGTCGGTTCTCATGCATGTTCCAACTGAAAACCATTCTGAGCTACAAGCCGGAACTCATCGGACAGGCGACGGCGAACGGATACATCGCGAACCTCATGCGCGCTATTGACCAGTACGGCTCGCAGGGTGATGCGGAACGCCTGCTCAGGCATCTCGGATACACGGGGCCGATACCCACCGGAGACAAGTGAACAAACCATGTCAATGAACCTCACCAAACTCAGCAACGCCGAATACCCGCTCCGTGACGCGCGGGAGGCGATCGATGGCGACAACGCGTTGAACCCTGCCGACCCAACGGCATACTATACGGCAACAGGCAACCCGCCAGGCTATTGGATCGGCAAAGGAGCCGAGCTCGTCGGCGGCAAGGTCGGCACCACGGCATCCAGCAAAACCGTGCGCGAGCTCATCAACGAACGACGCAACCCGTCCAACGGCCAATACCTCGGCGACGTGAAACTGGTCGAGGGAGACAACGGCGAAGCTCCGGTCGCCGGATTCGACTTGACCACACGACAGCCGAAAAGCATCAGCATCCTCTGGGCATTCGGCGATAAAGAGACCCGTGACGGAATCGACGAATGCATGCGCAGGGCCACGGAAATGACCATCGAATATTTCGAAAAGGAATACGCGACCACGCGCGCGGGCCAGGGCGGCGTCGCCAGCGTATCGGCCGACGGGGTGGCCGGCTTCGTGTTCGACCATTACGACAGTCGCGACGGCGACCCGCAGCCACACGAGCACGTCGTCCTCAGCAACCGCGTGCGCCGTTCGTCCGACAAGGTCTGGACCGCGTTGGACGGACGGAAGATCTACGCAAGCCTGGTCGAGATCAGCGAAGTGCATGAGAACCTGCTCCAGGACCTGCTCACAGAACGGTTCGGTTGGTCGTGGACCCTCAGACAGGACACCGGCACCAAAGCCGTGGTCAACGAGGTCGAGGGAGTGCCGCAGGAACTCATCGACGCCTTCAGCGGACGTCACGCGGGAATAGCCAAACTGGTCGAAGAGAAAATCAAAGAAGAGGAACGGCAGACAGGCAAGGAAGTCGGTCCGAAACGCAAGGCGCAAATCGATCTCGAAGTGTGGAGGAACACGCGCAAAGCCAAACCGGCAGTCCAACCATCCCTGCAAGCCAAACGCGAACACTGGTACCACAAGCTCGGCGAAGTCGCACCGGATATCCAACTCGACCAGATGATGAAGGACGTGAACTCGCATAAAAGCAGTCTCATGCATGTGGACGCCGAATGCGAGGAAGACGTGGCCAGACTCCTGCTCGGCCAGCTCGCCGACCTCACCCAACTCGCCGGAGGCGGCGAGGAATACCTCGACCGGCAGGCCCAGGCCACAATCCAGGCCACGACCCACGCGCACACCACATGGACCCGCAGCAACGTGAGGGCCGAAGCCCAACGCCTGCTCCGAGGCGTGCGCATAGACCCCAAGCAGCGGATCATCGTCGCGAACAAGATCGCCGACAGGGCGCTCGGCCAATGCGTCAAACTCACACCCGACCGGTACAAGCTGCCGGAAGACATGATGGATGATCTGAGCCTCGCCACGCACCAGGGCCGAAGCGTGTTCGACGACGCGGACCTCGACAAATACACGACCAAGGACGTGCTTCAGGCCGAACAGTACATGATCGAAGGATTCAACAAGACCGCCAATGTCGGCTACGCGCATGGCGAAGGCGAGAAATGGCTCGACCGGTGGAACGAAAGGAAACAAGCCCAAGGCGGCTATCCGCTGGCAGAGGACCAGAAAAAAGCGGCCGCGTACGCGTTGGAGAATCCACGACTGGTCAGCAGCATCATCGGACCGGCCGGCACGGGAAAAACCACGACCATGAAGGCCGTGGCCGAGGCATGGCAGGCACGGTACGGCGCGGGAAGCGTCCTCGGCCTCGCTACCAGCCACAAGGCCGTGGAAGAACTACGCAACAGCATCGGCTGCGACAGCAAGACCATCGCCATGCTGATGGCCCTCAACGATCCCGAACGGATCAAAGCCGAGATCCAACAGGAAGGCAGACTCCAACAACAGTTGAGGAACGCGTCCAACCCGTTGGAACGACTGCTCGCCCGCATCAACATCACTGCCAACCATGTCACGGACTCGTCGAACACGATCAAACCCAACCAGCTGATCATCGTGGACGAGGCCGGCATGGTCGACAGCAGAAACCTGCAATGGATAACCAGGCTCGCAGAAATGCGTGGCGCGAAGGTCCTTCTCACCGGTGATCCGAAACAGCTCGACTCCGTATCCGGCGCGGGCGGCATGCTCGGCTACGCGGACCGGCATGACCAGTGCGCGAGACTGTCAAGCATATGGCGTTTCACCGCCAAAGCGGAGAAATGGGCCAACGATCCGGAAGGAGCCGCGTCCCGCCGCAGGTGGGAAGGTGAACCGGAAGCGACCCTACGGCTACGCGACGGCGGCGACCGGTTGGACGAAGCGAGCGTCAACCAGTGCCGGCAGCTCGTGGACGAATATCTGGCGCATGACCGCATCCACTGGGGCGAGGACGCGGACGTGGAGGAAGACGCGTACCAGATGTGCATCAAATGGCAGTCGATGGGCAAGTCGACATTGCTGATCGCCGGAACGAACGCGCAGGTACGCGACATCAACAAACGGTTCATCCTCGAACGGCGCGCGCAAGGCAAAAGCGAAAGCGACCCGGACAAACTGTTCCAACTGCGCGATGGGCTCGACGTGGGATCCGGAGACCAGATCGTCTGCCGAGACAACATGAAGGACATACACGGCCAGAACGGACGATCGCTCGAAAACGGTATGACGTTCAGGATCATCGCCACCGGCAAGTCCGGCGCACGATGCGTGAACCTCTCCGATAACACCGTCTGGAACATTCCAAAGGAGGTCCTGCGGAAGGCTTGCGAGGCGGGCTACGCTGCCACCGTCCACCGCAGCCAGGGCATGACCGTGGACCGGTGCGCCGCCCTGTTTCCATCTGACTCGAACTCGGCGTGCAATCTGCAGTACGTGGCCGGCACGCGTGGCAAGGAGGAAAACCATTTCCTGTTCGGATGCAAAAGCGAAGAGGACCGTCATATCGACCACATGCTCACCGGCGCGGAAGAAGACCCGAGGAAAATCGCCATGAGCCGCATGCTCGACTCGCTATTGACCCACACGGAGACCATGACCGCGACCGAAACCATGGAACAGGAATACAAGGACCGGTACGATCTGAAACGGCTGCTCCGCGAACACGATTACGCGGCCGGCCTCATCGCCGGCCCCCACCTGCTCGCCATGCTCGGCAAGACGCATGACGCGAGGACCGTGGACAAGATCAAACGCAGTCCAAGCTTCGAATGGCTCCGTGGAGTCTGGTCCCGCGCCTACATGACCGACCCGAAGCGCGCCACCGCCATCATCAGACAAAGCCTTGAGAAGAAGCCACGCAGGCTCACGGCGGAGAAGGCCGAACATGCCGCCATCCACGCGGCACGCGGCATGATGCCCGCGGCCGGCACGGAAACAGGCGGCACGTTCACGCTCGACATGGACGCGCCATCCGACATGATCGAAACGGTCCGGCACATGATGGACGAGACCGGCATCCCATACCATGAGGAACCATCCCTGGACCCCGGCCGCAGCCGGTTCAGCATGGACGAGCGGTACACGCCGGCGGTCAAGGCCATGCTTGACGCGCATATACAGGCCCGGGACGATATCGACCAGTCCATGTTCCCCGAATGGGAAGCGTTGCGCAAAACCGCACGCGGGATCATCAACGACGATCCGGACCTGAAAAAGAAAAACCGGCCCGTGGAACCCGACTGGGCGGCGACCATAGCGGGACGATTGAACGCCAACCTGTTGGACCGGGTCAACGGCAGCGTGCACGACGATTGGGTGGGTGGCATCCTGCCTCCCATACGCTCCCGCAAGCATGACGCGGCCCTCGACCTGGTGCGGCAGAACGAACGGCTCATCGAAACCAGGATCGACAGCCTCGAACAGGAGGCGCGCCGAACCAAGCAGGCATGGGTCGGCCAGGTACTCGCCGCGGCCGGGGACTCCGACAAGCGTCTCCTGCGCGACGTCGTCGTCTACCGCGCCATGTGGAGTGTGGAGGACGCCGACAATCCGCTAGGGGAGAGGCCTCCTGCGGAAAGCGGCAGACAGGAACAGCATTGGGCCAACCTCAACGGACGCATCAACCACACCAGCGGAGTGGTCAAGCCGCCCAAACCCACCCGGGAAGGGACCCGCATCCCGGTCACGGCCAAGACTCCGATCAAGGAAAAAGCACCGATACGGAAGGAGCCGGTCGTCCATGTGGAGGGAAAGCTTCTGGACTCCGGCATTCCAATGGACACCAAACCCACGCCCGACGGGGACAGACTGCTCGGCCGATGCTCCCGGGACATCGGTTTCATCAGCCGTATGTCCGACATCGCGGACGAGGCGGCCCTCGACTTCATCCATGGCAGATACGATCCCGACGTCACCCTCGGCAGGATACGCGACGAGGTCGGCGGCATCGCCCAGGCATGCCGCGAGACGTTTGGCGAGGATTACAGCGACCATATCGACGAGGCCGCACAATCGGCCCTTGACGCGCTGACCGATCCCATCAACGGCAGGATCGCCCGATTGGCCGACCACGGAACGGGAGAAGCGGAAATCATCGACGCGAACCGCAGGGACCGCATGCGACGATTGGAGGAATACTACATGGAACGGGCTGTCATGGACGCGGATGAGCGCCGCCACGACACGTACTCGCTGCTGCCGCCGACCATCAGGCAAAGCCTCGACGCGCTCACCATGACATATGGAGGAACCGCCACGGACCTCATGGGCACGGAAGCCACCCAGAACAAAAGAACCACGCATGCCATGGACCATGACATGCCCACTTGGGACGAACTGCGGCAATGCTCGACGACCATCGAGGAATACTACGAAACGCATCCGTCCGACAGGCACGAGGGCCATCTTCCCGAGGATGTCGAACGGAGTCTGCTCACGCTCGCGTCAATGTACGGCATGGGACGGGAAGCAGACCAGAAGGAACTCGAAACGATGCGAGAGACCCTCCATCGGATTCCGATGGATGAACCGCATGTGGAACAGACAACGGAAAACAACAACGAAAGGACAGCAACATGGCAGGAATCCTCGAGACTCTCGTAGAATGGCTTGTCTCTGTAAGCGAATGGTTCGGAGGATGGGACACCGCCACGCTCATCCCGGCCCTCATCGTGCTCGGCGTGCTCGCCGGCGTCACCGGAAGGGCGGCCGCGTCCCCGAGACTGCGCCAGCAGCTCCTGTGGGGCGCGGCGACGGCATTCCTCGGACTGGTCGAGGCTGCCGTCATCTGGACGCTGGTCGCCCGCTATCTTCCCGTCGCGGACCTGGGCACGCTCATCCAGAACATGCTCCAGCGCAAGCCGCTGCTCGTCGCAATGTAAATAGGGCTACTTCGTCCTCGCATATTTCAGATAACGGCTCCGCATGTCGGCGGGGATGCGCGACATGAGCTCTGCACGGGTCATCCTGGCGGAACGCTCCGGGATAATGGCGGTGGGCTGACCTCCCCACGCGCGACGGCACAGACCGACGAGAGCGGAACCGTCGACGAGCTCGACGCCTGCCTGGGCGGCATAGTCCACGGCGTCCTGCGAGAACGAGCTGGTCGTCACCAGCATCATGCCGTGCGCCTGTTCGACGGCGTTGGCCCCATGCAGTTTCTGGACGACCGGACGCCCGACATGATGCCGTGGCGAGTAGCACTTGCATTCGGCGATGTAGGTCTCACCCTCCGGGCTGATCATCCTGAGATCGAAGCCGCCGTCGCGCGACGGCGGCGTGGCCTCCGCCCGCCAGCCGAGCGTATGGAACAGATCCGCGCAGAAAGGTTCGAAATCGGTCGGATGATTCCTGAATCTGTTCACGATGCCGTCGATGCTGGTCGCCTCGCTGCGGGCGCGTTCCCGTTCCGTGAGACACCTGAGCTTCCACTGCTCCTCGGGGCTGAGCCCCATGTCATGGCCGGCGTCGCGCAGGTCGTTCACGAAATCGTAGGCCGTGAACGGGTTCTTGACGCTCAGACGCCATCCCCCGAGGAAGATGACCGTGGGTGTGCGGACGATGCGCGTGTTGTTCGTCCGCAGGTCGCGGGTGCCGTCCTTCTTGGCCGCCTGCCAGTATGGGTATCCCATGCTGAATCCGTCGGGCGAATGCCGCCGGTTCCGGCCGACCCTCACCGACCCGGGCACGCGCACGGAGTATTCGTTCCCGATCATATGCCGGAGAATCGCCTGGGCGAATTCCCAGACGATCCATGCGACGGCCACGACGGCCACTATGCCTATGCCGTAGGGGATGACGATTCGACGAAGAAGCTCACCCATACCGTTGTCCAACACCAACAAGTTCTCCATACATTCAGCCCCGCTAAAAACTGCCGATTGTCCTCTATCCGAACACCTTATCAGCCATATGCCAGGTTTTGCCGGCTTCCGGCGATTCACGGAGCATAGGACATTCGGTGAGCGCGTCCCTCTTCCGAATAACGGCTCTCTGCCTTGCGGATAACGCCGTGAACGGAATCCTCTTACTTCTTTTTCCTGTTCAGATCGTCGAACGACAATCCGATGCCGTACTGCCTGTCCGGCACCAGGCGCGCGTCGAACGTCTTGCCGGCCTTCGATTTCAGGCCGGACACTTTCGGACGCTTGCCTTCCAGCGTGCGGCGGACCATGCTGTCGGTGAGCTTCTTGCCGAAACCCTGCGCGAAGATCTTGTATCCGCATCCCTCGCTGAGCTTCCAGGCGCCGGTGTCATCCTTCATGCTCTTGTTCGACGAGCATTGCCAGATGCTTCCGGTCTTGACCACGGGTTTGCCGCAACGCGGGCAGGGGCCGAACGATTCGCGTTCGCCGGCCTGCTGCGCCAACTGTCGCAGGCTGTCGCGCTGGGTCATCTCCATGACACGGCCGGGCATCGCCGCGCAGGCCGTGCGGATCTCGTTCAGGAAGGACGTCTCGTCGCTCTTGCCATGTTCGATGTCGGCAAGGCTTTGCTCCCATTGTGCGGTGAGCTTCACATCCTTCAACTCGTCGATGGCGACGCCGATGAGCATCCGTCCGGCGGTGGTGCTGCGTATCTGCTTGCCCTTGCGCTGCAGGTAGCCGCTTTTGACCAGGCTCTCGAGGATGCTGGCGCGGGTCGCGGGCGTGCCGATGCCTCCCGAATGACTCGTGTCGTCATCCAGGGCGGCTTTCAGATCGCTGTCCGCGACGAATCTGCTCGCATGCTCCATGGCGGACAGCAGTGTGGCCTCCGTGAACGGTTTCGGCGGTGCGGACACGCCCTCGGCGAGGGAAGGTGAGCCGGACTGGGAGAGAGGTCCCTTCCCGAGGGAGTCCGGTATCCGATTCGCGGGCTTCTTCTCCGCGCCGTCCGTTTTCGACGTGTGCTCGATGGCGGTCCAACCCGCATCGACCGTCACATCGTTCGATGCGGACAGCGGAACCCGTTCCGTGGAACCATCGGCATGACGTTCATCCAATGCCGCATCGACTTTCACCGTGTCGTGGACACGGTCCGTGGCGCAGGCGGCCCACATGCGCGTCAGGATCACGGTCATGACCTTGCGTTCCATGTCCGTCAGGTCATGCTGGAACACGTCGTATGTGAGACGCCGCGTCGGAAGGATTGCGGTATGACCTTGGACCTTGTCGTCCGCGACGCACCGCATCGGATCGAAGCCGCCGGCGGAATACAGGTCGTGGATCGCGTCGACGGGCTTCTGATCCAGGAAGCCCAGCGCGTATTTCGGCTGCAGCAGTTCCTTCAACCCGTCCACGTCATCATGGGTGACGTATTTGGAATCGGTGCGGGGATAGGTCGCTACCTTCATCTCGTACAAGTGCTGCAGACAGTCCAGCGTCTGCTCGGCGGTCAGCCCGTGCCGGTCGCTCATGGCCTTCTGCAATCCGGTCAGGTCGAACAGGGTCGGCGGCTTCGCATGCTCGCGGCGCCTTTTCACCTCCAGAATATCGATGGGCAGTCCCTTGGCGTCGGCCAGGATGCGGTCGGCCGACGTCCGGTCCTCGATCTTCCCGCTTTCAAGCGTCCACCCGTCCATCGGCACGATGAGTCGCCAGAACGGAGTCGGCTTGTGTGATTCGATGGCGAGATCACGTTGGACGACCATGTTCAGCGTGGGTGTGCGCACTCGTCCGAGCGACAGACTGCGATGCCAGGCGAGCGTATGGGCGCGTGACGCGTTCATGCCGACCAGCCAGTCGGCTTTCGCCCTGGCGTCCGCCGCGTCGGCCAGACCATCGTAATCGGATTCCGGACGCATCCTTTTCCACGCGTCGCGGATCGCCTGCTCGTCCAATGACGCGACCCACAGGCGCAGTGAAGGTTTGGAGACCTTCGAGGCCATGAGGATACGTCGGAATATGGCCTCGCCCTCACGGTCCGGATCGCACGCGTTGACCAGTTCGGTCACCTTGTCGGAACGAAGCAGTTCGACGAGGGAACGGTAACGTTGCACCGCGCCCTTCGCGCCGCTCAGACGCCAACGCCATGACTTCGGATCGATGGGAAGGGACTCCATCGTCCACTTATGCGCGGACCAGGGCATGTCAGTGTAGTCCTCCGGCTCCGACAATTCCACCAGATGACCTTGCGCCCACGAGATGAGCGCCCCTCCGGCCGAAACATACCCATCACCCTGCCCGATATTGCCCAATGCCTGCGCGATGGCGAAAGCCACGGAACGTTTCTCGGCGATTACAAGACGCAATTCCAAATCCCTTCCAATAACGGTCGTCCAATCCACGTGGGGGTCATCCGATATCGGTTTTTCATCCTCGAAAAAAATATCGGCGGCGAAAAAACCGGGGGCATGTGAACGGGAGGAAGACGGGATGGGCCCGTCGGAAAGGAAACCATCATGGTCAACGTAAGCCAACGGTCGGAACTGTCCCTCCTGGACCACGACGCTCTCGCACGCGCCGTCGGGAGCATCCTCGACCGGCATGAGGAGATCCAGGACTGGACCATCCTCTACACGCAACGGGAACTCGGCATGAGATATCCGGGCATCGACTTCTCCACCGCGTCCACACTCGCGAAGATCGCCACCGATCCCGGACTGTCCAAGGAATTCGACCAATCACTCACCGCCGACGCCATCGAACGCATGCGGGCCGTCCCACTGCCGGACCGTCCGGAACAACGGTCGGACGCTGGGCTTCCCATGCCGGATCCCGGCATCGACCCGAACTCCGGCAACGGTCCCATGGGTCCCGGAATCGGAATGTGACGGAAAGGAGACGAACATGGAAAACCCGACCTTGGAACGGATGGAAGCATGGCGCGACCAGGCGACCGAACGGTTATCGCTCTTCGCGCGAAGCAACGCCATCGAAGAGCCGATCGGAATCGGCGAGGAATGCTACCAGCTCGGAGAGGATTGCTACAAGCCCGACGGGTACGACCAATTCCGCTGGGTCACCGAAGACCAGTTCGACTCGGTCCTCCCACCGGGAATCGAACACGACCGGTACATCGCCATGACGAACATGACCGGCTTCGACGACGTGGCCAAGGAATGGTCCGCGAACTGGAACGACCCCGGATACTGGCATGATGCCGCGGCCGATGCCTTATGGTCCAGCAACGACGGCGCCTATTGGACCACCCGCGACGAAGACCCGTCGGACGCCGTCATGGCGCGCGCCACCGCCGCATCGCAGATCGCCCTTGAACTGGACGCCGATAATCTCATCGAACGCACGCCGGAGAACATCGGACTGCTACATGACATCGTCGATACCGTCCATGACATGGACGGTGAAAGCGACCTCGGGTACTACCGCGCCTACCCGTCCGAAACCGCCCGCGAAACCGTCGGAGAGCATCTCATCGATGGCGAGATCGCGGAGAAAACCATGTACGGCGGATGGAACCCCGACAGGGACCGGTATCTGAGGGTCAACAAGGACGGCGACTGGGTCGGCATGGACCAGACCACCGCGGACCGGCTCGTATGGGACAACCGTACGCCGATCCTGAAAAGCGTCGGCGCATACGCGGACGACATGCCGGCCGACCTCACTGACCGCGTCTGCGTAATGGACGAACGATCCTCCGCCGCACGCGTGAAAGCGCCGGACCCGTGGACCGGCGTCGACTTGGACGTCTTGTTCCAAGCCAGCGGGCCGACCGTTCCCGATCCGGATCCCGGCATCGACCCGGCAGCCGGCAACGGTCCCATGGATCCCGGAATCGGAATGTGAGAACCAACCATGTCATCCATCGATATGGAACGGTTCCGCGAGGACATCAACCGGTATCGGAACAAAACCGGCATGCCTTGGGCCGCATTGGCCGAAAAAGCAGGCGTGAGCCCGGCGATGTTCACCCGCATCAAAAAAGGCTCGGCCGTCACCCTCGAGGCATTCGCGCAACTGTGCTCCTCATTCCAACTCAATCCCATCGACTACATGCCGGAACTCCAAACAAAACCAACGAAGGAACAACCAATGGAAGACGTGAAAAGACTCAGCATCGACGGCAAGGACTTCACCATCGAGGACGTGGAACTGCGGTCCGGCCCGGCCTGGGCGAACGGTCCGAGACGCGCCGACGCGGAACTGCCCGACGGGCAGGTCCTCGGCAGCATCGTGGCATCGGACGGCGAATGGCTCTGGCGTCTCGCCGGAGAGAAATGGAACCATACGGAACCGGCCGAAGGCCCCATCGCCGAATACATCGGCCATGAACCGAACCGCCTCTCGGCCATCAGAAGCCTATTGCAGGCCATCGAGGACCGGTATTCCACCACAGCGGCCGACGACCCATGGGCATCCATGCCGGACGCTCACTCCACCACCATGCCGGATGCCGTCAGCCAGACCCAACCGGCACAGGTCGGGGATCCCTGGGCTTCGGCCTTCCCAGACGCGAACGCCCTGCCCGACCCGGATCCAGGCATCGACCAAGGCGCCATGCCAGCCACCGGACCCGGGATCGGAATGTGAAAGGAGACGGACATCATGCGTGACGACAAGACCGGAACGGACGAGGAACTGAACACACCCGACACGGCGAGAACCATTCCAACACGAAGGAGGGAGGAACCCGAGCCTCCGGCGACGGACGAGTGGTGTCCACCCGCATCGCTGAACCCCTGGGCGCGCGCGTTCGACGGCGACAGCCTGCCGGACGAACCGTACATGGGAAGCAACAAAAAACCGAAACAACTCTCCGACATGCTCCCGTACCCGAATCCGGCATCGGCCGACACGGCGGACGACAAGCCGTGCCCCACATTGGAAGGCATGCGGTGAGCCGAATGGAAGGAACAGCCACAATGATCGACGAAAACACCAGCCGGCAGGTCGAAGAACTCTACCGTTCCGACGATTGGGCCGAACTGCGTTGGGCGCGCGAACATTCCACCCCACAGCAGATCGCACGGCATCTGCTCGACCCGCAATGGCGGAACCGCGACTACAACGCGTTGGACGAACTCGTGGAAATGACCCACGATGCGGACCTTTCCAGCCTCGACGAGGACGATCTGGAAACCCTCGCGGCAAGCGGCCTGCCGGAACTCCGCCAGGCGGTCATCCGCTATGCCGGCACGCCGGCACGTCTGCTCGAGGACATGGCCCGCACCGAAAGCAACACGAGACTGCTGCAGATGCTCGTCGAATCCGGCAAACTCAGCCAGAACGCCATCGACCTGTGCTGCTGGAACCAGACGGACAGCCGACTGGCGGCAAGCATGCTGACGAAAGCCTCGGACGACCTGCTCCACCGTCTCAGCGGCCGCGACTGGTGGCCATCCAGGAAGAACGCCGTCGAATCCGGCAGGCTCGACCGCGCGCGCCTGTCCGACATGATCAAAACGGAGAACCACCCGGACGTGGTCTCCGCCCTGATCGGCACAGGCGAATTCGACATGGACAGCGAAGTCAACGCCATCAGACGGGTCATCACCTCACCCGGGCTTCTCACGGCATACACCAATCCGATGAACCGCAGGTACAGCCTCGACCAGTCCCGGCGGGAAGTCGTCCGACAGGCCGCGAGAACCATGCTGGAGCACGCTCCCGTGGGAATGATCCTCAGCATGCCCGACGACGATGATGAGAACTGGCGCACGCTCATCGACACGGCGGCGACGGAATACGCCGGGGAACTCGGCAAGGACATGCTTGGCCTCATCGCCCAGTCGGAAGGCAACACCCAGGCACGGACCATCCTCGCCGGACGGGGATTTCCGAAAGCCGCGGCATCCAACGCGGAACGGACCCTGGCGGCATCTCCCGGAGCGGACGGAACCTACGGGTTCAACCTGCGGCTGCTCGGACGCCTCAAGGACGACATCGACTATTTCCTCGGCCCATCACATGCGGAGAAATACCTATGGGCCGGCAGCGTGGACGCGCAGATCGCGAAACTCCGCGAGATCGACGGGACAATCAGGCCGGAAGACCGTCCCGAATGGTTCACCACGGAGTGGATCGACCAGGCCGAACGGGAGATGAAAGACCCGTCCGACAATACGGGAACAGCCCTTGACGCCGCATTGTCAGGCCAATACGCGGCGTTCGAGAATGCGGTCATCGGCTACATCGACGCGCACGACACGGACGCGGGAACCAGCGAGAACGGCGCGAGCCAGTTCGCCGGATACGAGGTGGCCGCACGCGACGCGAACGGAACGCCCATGGCCTACCGGCTCGACTGGTTCGACGATGAAGGCATGGTCCACGAGGGGCCGGAGGCCACGGAAACGGAACTCAGGAGTCTCCGCGAAGGCATCTTCGACAGTCCGGACTCATGGGACTCCTTCAACACGGCGATGGACACGCCCGATACGACCGCCGCCGATACTTCCGGAACGGCCGGCACGAAGCCCGGACATGAGACGGGCCACGGTCCGCAGATCGTCTTCACGTCACTGGCCGGCGGACATGGCATGCCGGAAGGAACGGTGGAACTGCTGTCCGACGACGCCGCCCGACAGGTCTCGGACATCCTCGACGCCGGAGGAACCAGTGGAGGACGGCCGGAACGGGCAGCCGGACAAGACCGGGAACGACGCCGCGAGAACATCGACAGACTGCTGGACGTACTGCCCGTCACCATGGTCACGAAAGACGGAAACCACCAGGTGACGGCCGAAGAGGTCATGGCCATGGCCGACCGGACGGAACATGCCGCGGACATGGCCGAGGAGCCGGAGACGGCCGCCGCATCATCCACGGATACGCCGGCGCGAACGGACGCGTCGGAGCCGGAACGCGCGGAGGACGCGCCGTCTTCCGGTATGGAGGCCGGAACGGTTTCCACGCCGGAGCTCATAGCCAAAAAGATCGAGCTGTTCGGCATCAAGGTAGGCCGGTTCGAGGTCGCCCAGCTCATCCGACGTGGAGCCGGACCCGAAGCGATCGCGGACATAGCCGACTCGTACGATCTCAACCTGCGGAACGGCATGGAAAGCGGGGAGGCCCGACTGGCCGCGGAGCGCGAGCACGGATACGCGCCGGACAGGACGGTGGCGGATGCGACGCGGTCCGAAGACGTGGACGATGAGCCGGATATCGACTTCGGTTCCCCTGAACGGGAGCTCGCCGCCCAGATTGTCATGCAGGAGGGCGGCACTCGGCAGGAGGTCCGCGAGCAGTTCACCGACGATGATCTCGACCGGATCGCACGCGATGAGGCCGACGCCGGCGTGGTAATGTCCGATGGCGACGAGGTGGAGGACGTCTTGGACGGTCCGGAAACTTCACGGCCCGTGGTCGCGGCCACCATCGAGGCCGAACAGCTCGCCTTCGACTTCGACATGCCGGAAGAAATTGACAATCCCCATATTGGGGGGCAAAATAATTGGGAAACGAAATTAGACAATGTGTCTAATTCGCGTGCTTCCCACGAAACGGAAGAAAACGATGCGAGGAAGGAGACGACCCGAAATGACGAACATCACGCATTGCCCGTACACCGGGATCAAGAAGATGAGGTACCTGTTCATGGCGGAGCACATGCCGGAACAGCTCAAGGAGCTCAAGAGGCAGGGGATGCCGGCGTTGGACGCCTACATGGACCAGGTCCAGAAGGACTACGGCCGGACGATCACCGAGTACGTCAACCATTGGGACAAGACGCACCAACACCTCAAGCAGCCGGGCAACTGGGATCCGTGGCTCAAGGGACTCAAGATGGCGGAGCATCAGGCCGAGGAGATCGCCATCAGGAACGTGATCGAAGCCCTCTGACCCACATCGACCGCGGTCTGCTCGACCCGGACCTGCAGGCCACGGGATCCAGTCTCGAACGGGCGCGTGCGAACGTGCACGCCATCGAGGTGCTGCGCGACCTCGACGACAGCGGCCGCGAACCGGTCGAGGACGACATCCGCGCCCTCGCCGCGTACGCGGGATGGGGCGGCGCCCAGAAGGCGTTCGAGGAGGATGGAGCCGATCCGGCATGGAGCGGAATCAACACGCGTCTTAGCGAATTGCTCACCGACGCCGAATACGCGGACGCGCGCAGCAGCACGCTCACCGCCTTCTACACGCCAAGGCCCGTCGCGGACGCGATGTGGCAGGCGCTCGGCAAGGCCGGTTTCGGCCGGGATCCGAAGCACCCGGACATGGTGCTGGAGCCCGGCTGCGGAACCGGCAACTTCATCCGCAGCACTCCGGCCGGATCCTCCTACGCGTTCACCGGCATCGAGGCCGACCCGATCAGCGCCGGCATCGCACGCTACCTGTGCCCGGACGACGACATCATCAACAACAGGATGGAACGGACCGGCCTGCCCACGGACGCGTTCGACCTCGCGATAGGCAACGTGCCATACAGCGACGCGATCAGGATCGACGGCACCGTCATCCACGACTGGTTCATCCGGCACAGTCTCGACACGGTCCGCCCCGGCGGCCTCGTCGCCGTGCTCACCAGCCGGTACACGCTCGACAAGAACACGTCGAACATGCGCCGCGAACTCTCCCGCAGGGCCGAACTCGTCGCCGCATGCCGTCTGCCCAGGGAGACGTTCGGCAGACAGGCCGGCACCGAAGTGGTCTCCGACATCCTGATCCTGCGCAAACGCGACGAGCCGTTGGCCGACACGGCCGCCGAATGGGAGGACACCACCGAATTCCGGGACGGCGTCACCGCCAACAGACTGTTCGTCGACCATCCCGAATACGTCGCCGGAACCATGACCATCGGCTCGGGACCATTCGGCCCGCAGATCGACGTCACCGGAACCAGCGACATCACCCAATTGGGCGGACAGGTCGAACGCATCCTCACCAGCCAGCTCGAAGAGTACGGCATCGACCTGCACGACGGACTCGGCGAACGCGTCAACGAGCCGATCGTCGCTCCCGACAGGACCGTGCAAAAGGCCATGCGGTACACGGTCGACGGCAACGACCACATCTGGTACGGCGACATGGACGGACAGCTCGTTCCCGCGCACTCCCGCGTCAAAAAGGGCGGGGACGCGCGCATGGCCGCCATGCTGCGCCTACGCGACCGGACGGAACGCCTGCTCGCCATCGAACGAGACCCGGACGCCACCGACACCGCCGTGGACCAAGGCATCAGGGACCTCGATGGGGAGTACGACCGGTTCGTCGCATCCTACGGCAGGCTCAATTCCAAAGAGAACCTGCGCGTGTTCGACCCGAACAACTCCGATCCGAGCCTCAACCAGCTCTACAGTTTGGAGAAGATCGGCCCCAACGGGTTCGAAGCCAAAGGAGACATGCTTTCCAAGAGGGTCGTCACGCCGGTGCCTCCGATGCCCGAACACGTGGATGAACCCGTCGACGCGATGGCCGTCAGCCTCGACCGTGTGGGACATGTGGATCTCGACCTCATCGGACGACTGCTCGACACCCGGGACGACATCGAAACCATTGAAAAACTCGGCGACCTCATCGTCATGGACCCGGACACCGGGATGCCGCTGCCCGCGGACGAATACCTGTCCGGCGACGTGGGCAGCAAACTCGACCACGTCGACGGACTGCTCCGGAACCTGGTCGACCAGCCCGAACATGCGCGCGTGAGGGAATGGCTCGCCGACAACGGGCTCGAAGACGTGACGCCGCCCGTGTCCGTCGAACGATGCCGGACGGAACTCACCCAAACCGGGGCATGGCAGAGCGCCACCGACCCGATCCACGCGAACAAGTCCGTGGTCGAAGCCCCCTGGTTCTCCAACGTGCTCAAAGAACACGGACACGGCCAGAAAAGAGCCTTCGCCGCCATGTTCCTGGATGGCTGCAAGCCCGGAGTCGACCTGCTCGGGAAAAACTGGAACGCGCAACAACCCACGGGCAACGACCTGTTCGACACGGTCTTCGACAACGGCTGGTCAAGCGATGACGAAGGAGCGTCCAACAGTGCCATGCGCATGCTGTACAAGGCCGTTTCGGCCGATCCCGAGGCCATCGACGACAAGGTCATCGCCACGATCCTCAACGCCGGCAGCCTCAAACGAGGTCCGGCATGCGACGCGTTGAGAAAAATCACCGATCCAAGCCTGTGGGAGGTGGAGGACCACGGCTACTACAAGGAAACCAAGTGCGATTTCCTCGCCTTGGCCAAGGACCTGCGCGCCCATCCGGAAACCTGCGAATACCTGTACGCGATGGACGTGGACCGGTTGAACCATCCGACCATCGAGAAACGGTACGGACGCTACAATTCATGGGACCAGAAGACGTTCAAACCATTGGACGAGATGGTCGACATGGAAGGCCTGGAACAGTGGAGAAGCCGCCGGAACGCATGGATGGACTCCCATCCGGCCGAACCTGCGGACACGGACCGTCTCAAGAGCCTGCAATCCCTGCACGAACGACTCGCGCGATCGCTGCCCGCGCGACTCACCCACGACGACATCACCGCGAAACTCGGCTCGGCGTGGATCCCGACCGGAGTGATCCGCGACTTCATGATCGACACATTCGACCTCGGCCAACAGCCCAACATCACCGACGGCGGCATGCGGAGCCTTACGGTCAGCCATGACGAGACGACCGGCAACTGGCAGGTCAACGCGTCGCTCGGATCGAAACTCGACGAGGAAACCATCCGGAAATACGGTCTGGGCACCGGAGCGGGACGCAACCCGTTCGAGGTCGTGTCCGGAGCGCTCAACGCGACCACCAGCAACCTCACCAAACCCGACCCGAACGACCCGACCGGGAAGAGAAGGATCCGCGACCCGCAGGCCACCGCGCTGCTGTACCAGAAGCGCCACACCGTCGAACAGGCGTTCGCGGAATGGGTGTGGACCGACCCGGACCGCACCCGCATGCTGGAGAACGTGTACAACGAACGGTTCAACCGCATCCACCCGCGCGAATACGACGGCTCCTATCTCACATTCCCCGGCATCAGCGCCGACATCGACCTGTATCCTCACCAGCGCAAGGCCGTCGCGAGGATCCTGCAATCCGAGGAGGGCACACTCGTCGCGCACGTCGTGGGAGCGGGCAAGACCTTCACCGGCGTGGCCGCCTGCCACGAGGCGAAACGACTCGGCCGGGCCACCAAGCCGATGATCGTCGTACCGAACCATCTGACCGAACAATGGGCGAAGGACTATCTGACGCTCTACCCGGACGCGAACATCCTGTCCATGACGGAGGCCGACGGCACCGGCAAGGGCGCGGCACGCTTCTGGGCCAAAGTCGCCGCCGGCGACTGGGACGCGGTCATCGTCCGGCAGGACACGTTCCAACGCATGCACGTCAGTCCCGAACGCCGTGAGAAGTATTTCGAACGGCGTAAGGCGGAGATGCTCGACAGCATCGAGACCGCGAAGTCGGACGGCAACGACTTCTCCGCGAAGAAGCTGAAGGACGAGATCGGCAAAATGGAGAAGAACCTCGGCAAAACCGTCAAACAGGCCGAGAAGGACCGCATGCGCGTCGACGGCAAACTCCAGGCGCTGCGCGACAGCGGGGAAAGCAAGGAGTGGATCGACTTCGAGGACCTCGGCGCGGACATGCTGTTCGTCGACGAAGCCCACCAATACAAGAACCTCGCCATCGCCACCACGATCAGCGTGCCCGGCGTGGACGTCGCGGCCGCGCAGAAATGCGAGGACCTGTTCGACAAGTGCGAGTACCTGCGCGAGGCAGGACATGGAAGCAACATCGTGTTCGCGACCGGCACGCCGGTATCCAACTCCATGGCCGAGTTGTACAACATGCAACGCTACCTCGCTCCCGACCTGCTCAAGGCGCAGGGCGTGGAGGCGTTCACCAGCTGGGCCAACACGTACGGCAGCATCGTCGAAAGCGTCGAAGTCAAGCCGGAAGGCAGCGGATACCAGATCAAGCAACGGTTCGCGAAATTCCATAACCTTCCCGAGCTGATGAGCACGTTCCACGACTACGCGGACCTGCTGACCGCCGACCAGCTCGACCTCGACGTGCCGGACTGCGAGGTGGTGTCCGTCGCGGTCGAAGCCACCGAAGCACAGAAACAGGCCGTCGACACGCTGGTGGAACGGGCCGAACTGGTGCGCGACGGAGCCGTTGACCCGTCGGACGATAACATGCTCAACATCACGAACGACGGCAGGAAAGTCAGTCTCGATCCGAAACTGCTCGACGTGTCCGATCCGGACATCCAACCCATGGAAGGCGGCAAGGTGCAGGTCTGCGCCGAGAAGATCCACGAGATCTGGCAGGAGCATGCCGAAGAGAAGGCCACACAGCTCGTGTTCTGCGACTCGTCGACCACGGCGTCCGGAAAGTGGAACATCCAATCCGATCTGAAACGACGGCTCGTCGACCTGGGAATTCCGGAAGACGAGATCATGTTCGCCGCGCAGGAAAAGGATCCACAGAAGAAACAGGCCCTGTTCGAAAAAGTCCGCAAAGGCGAGGTGCGCGTGCTCATCGGTTCGACCGGCACCCTGGGCACCGGTACGAACGTGCAGGACAGGCTCTTCGCCATCCACGACCTCGACTGCCCTTGGAAGCCCGCCGAACTCGAACAACGCCAGGGCCGTGTCCGCAGGCAGGGCAACATGTTCGACAACGTGCAGGACTACCGGTACGTCACCGTCGGCACGTTCGACAGCTACATGTTCCAGACGGTCGAGCGCAAGGCGCGGTTCATCAGCCAGATCATGAGCTCCGGCTCGCCATCACGCGAAGCGTCCGACGTGGACGCCACGGTGCTCAGCCTCGCCGACATGAAAGCCATCGCCACAGGAGACCCGAACATCGCCAAACGCATGGAACTCGAGAACCAGCTCACCCAGATGAAACTGCTCAAACGCGCCCACGCCGACCAGCAGAGATCAATCCGGTTCAAGATCGACATGCAACTGCAGCCGACCGTGGACAATCTCGAAAGACTCCACGACGAGGCGTTGGACGACGAGCCGAAATTCCGCGAAGCCGTCGAGATCCGCGGCCAGCATCTCACCCGGGGAATATGCGGCCTCGATCTTGGCAACGGTCCGATCGCGGACCGCAAACAGGCCATCCACGACCTCGTCGGCATCGCGCGCGGGCTCGACCGCGGCGAAACGCGGGAAGTGGGCGAATACTGCGGTCTGACCGTCATGGTCGCTTCACGGAACATGGCCGTCAACGGCCTCAACGTGTTCCGCCCGTTCGTGGGATTGAAAGGCGAGCATGAGCATTGGGCCGGCACCAGCGTGCCGGACATCAACAACAGCGCCGACAGCGTCATCAGACAGCTCGACCGAATCATCTCCAACAACACCAACACCGCGCAAAGCCTCGGCGTCAAACTCAGCAATGCGAAAGCCAGCCTGGAAAGCGCGTGGAACGCGTTGAACCAGCCATGGGAAGGCCAGAAGGAGTACGACGACCTCACCGACCAGATCGCAAAAATGAACCTGGAAATCAAACACGGAAAGGGCCCGACGCCGGCCGAAGAGGACGGACAGGCCGATCTCGCCGAAGCCTCGTTCCACTTCGACGAGTCGCAGGAACCCCAGGTCGCGCGCGCGGCCGTGGAATCTTTCCCCGCGACAGTGGAGACGACCGACGTTCCGATGCCCGATCCATGCGTCGATCCGTGCGACGGTGGCACAGGCATGTCGGTACTGTGCATGTGACGTCCGCCCGGGCGACATCCAGGGAAGAAGGACCGGAAAGGGAGCCAATCCCTTCCGGTCCTTTTCCGATATCGGCATGCCCGCACGTGAACCGGATGGAACGAACAGAAAGGTATTTCCATCCAAAATGGCCGAAGCCGAGGAAATCCGATCACGGATAGAAACCATCAAAGACTTATCCGACCGTCTGGCCGAACAAGACCGGACGATCAAGGACCTGGAAGAGGAAATGCGGTCGGAGACGCCGGAACATCCATGGTCCTTCATGAAGATGCGCAGGCATAACCGGCTGCATACGGAAATCGAAGACGAACGAACGTCGATGTCGCGCGACAGATACGATCTGAACCGTCTCACGGAACGGCTGTTCGAAGACGTCAACATCATCGCCGACAAAGCAACCTCCACCAACTCCCTGGAACTGATCCTCGACCTGGTCGAACAATCCCTGGACACCGATCCGGAGTACAGGGAAAACGTCAGGAAACAAGCCGGAGTGACCGATGGGATGTCATACATGCGTCTCGTTCCGCAAGACAATCCCAAAGGCATGCTGCCACCCACCCCATGGGGCAGGAAAGCCGCCGAGGAGGCATACCGGCAGCATCAGGTACGGCAGATCGACCAACGGTTGAGACTATTGCGCACGCTCGCCACGGGAAGCTGCAAGGGCCATGACACCACGGAAACGAACGACTATCTCGCCCTGATGGATTTCAACGTGGGGGACCAGGTGACCATGGGGCCGGGCTTGTCCACGACGGTCACCACCCCGCATTGGCTCGGGGGCGGGGGAATCCTCCTCGTAATCGAGGGCGCCTCCCAGGGAGTGCCGATGGTCGGCAGCAGGGGAGACGTGTCCAACGAAAGCGAGGTGTTCCTCCCGGACCTACTGCACTGCACCGTTTTGGAGGAGACGACGGACGGCACCTATCTGGGCAAGAGATTCGAACGAATCTACCGGCTCGGCGTCGATTCGGAGGAGACTCCCGTTCCGAAGCGGGAACTTCTGGAATTCCCCAGCATCCAATCGAATGTTCCGCTGCCGGACCCGGCCATCAACCAGGACGCGACGGCCGGCGGGCCGGACAATCCAGGACTCGAATCATGAGAACAAACGAAACAAGCGGAAACCGACGTAAGGCATCCGATGGCAGGGAACTCAGAGAATTCTGGACCCGGGCGAAACGACACATGAGCCGGCGGGACTTCGAGAAACTCAGATCCGCCGCCATCATCCGCCAATAGGTTCGCACAGCGGAACCAACCAGACCGTTCCCTCTCTCCGACACCCATACGGGAGAAAGAGAGGGCAAGAAAAAACACAATAGAAAGCAAAAAGGAGAAGAACATGGCCGAAACCGCACAGACCATGACCGAATTCACTTACGCGCCCGGCGAGAAGAACATCGTCGGAGACCGTTTCAGCCCGAGCGTGATTATCTTCTGGCTCAAGACCTCGATCGCCGCGTCCAGCACGCGCGTGCAGTACAAGGCTCCGAACACCCTGTTCGGGCTGATCCCGCTCGGGGCGGCCACCAAGACCATCCCGCTGCGCAACATCGCCAGCGTCGACACGAACACGAGATTCAACCTCGGCAGCCTCGTCTGGGGACTGGTCTTCCTGTTTGTCGGCTTCGGCATGTTCAACTCCAACGCCCTGGTCGCCATCGTGTGCCTGCTTGTCGCCGTCGCGAACTTCGCGAACGTGATGAGCGCCACCCTGACCTTCCATGATCCGTCCGGCGGGGCGAACGCCATCACCGTGAGCATCCTCGAGAAGGACAGGCTCATGAGCCTCGCCCAGGAGATCCAGACCCGCGTGTTCACGGACGCCGACCAGTTGCGTCATGAGGAAAGCATGCACATGGCCGAGAAGCAGTACACCGCGCAGACCAACAGCGTGCTCATCCAACAGCAGATGCTCGCCAGCCAGCAGGCGCAGGCCGCGCAACAGACTCCGGCACAGTCCGGGCAAACCCAGCCGGGCGAGTGACATCATCCTAAAAAAACCGAGACGGGAACAGGGACGGGAATCATCCGACCCTGTTCCCGTTTTTTGCAGAATTTCCATGAAACCGAAAGAACATTATCTTTATGATTGAAACGATATCAAGCAATCTCTATACGATGAGCTTGATGGCGCTACAAGAGAGATGAGCAACCCGGACCAATTTTCAAGATGGCATGATTACATGGCTTAAGAAGACAAATCGTAGCCCTGAGTCTGAATACACCAATGCTTTGTTCTCGAAGTCATGGTTCCACCGACAGCTGGAAAAGGGAAGGACGGGAACGAGCGTATCTTATCTTTCCATAAGTGACCTGGCCCAGATCAGAATTCCGGTGCCCGACAAATCGATCCAGGCGAAGTATGCACAGTATGCCAGCGCTTGGCATATACGAAAAGTCCAAAGAGAAGAGACTTTGAAGTCACTATGCCAAGAAAAGGAATCATTGCTCGATGTGTTCACGGCCAAGGAATAGTTGAGAATGAAGAAGGCAATACCGTAGCCAGCCTACATCGAATGCGGGTTTGACAACCCCTGATCTTGTATTCTCTATCTTGAGGAGATACATGATCAGGGGTCTTATGTCAATCTTGGTTTAACAGAGCCTAGATTTTTATCTAAAAAAGACTTTCTCGACATGAGCAATGGTATCGACTAATATGGAAGCACCGGTCGGGGCACTGCAAACATGGCCAAGATCGGCGGGGTGGTCTCATTCCCATCCCCTGGTAAAGCGTCTGGCCGGTGTCTTCGGACATCGGCCTTTTGCATTCCGTGGTCGTACAGACAATAAAAAGTTTGACTCACGGTAAAACATGCGCTTAAGCGTTGTGCGGAGATGGCCACGTGACGCTTACTTTTACAGACATCCCGAAAACGTCCGTTTATGAAACGGATTCTTTTAACCTGAGAAATTTCGATTCACTGACGAAAAAACATGTTCCATAACCCATTTCATAATCAATGTTCCGTAAGACTAGCCAACCCACTGAGTAATTGGCACCATTGATGACAGAAAAGTTAAAACTAGTTGTCAGATTCAACTGTTCTGCGAGGCAATTGCAAAATGGGCGTCTCATCTACATGAGACATTTTTAGAACCAAATGCATCATCAATTTGGCACCAAATGCCATACCTGCGCACACCCATGCCCATAGTGGCCCATCATTGGCTCCTAAGCCAGTAAAGAAAGTGCCCGCTGGAATTGCGGCCGGTTCAATCACTTTTAATGCAAGGATAAATCTGCTGCTGTGGTATTCCACCGAAGCATTTCGCCGAATTCTCTCCATCAATTCCACTGCTTCGTCAAGCTCGTTCTTATATGTTTCCTCGACTTTTTTGTCATTCGGAGGAAAAAGTTCATGGATTCTTTGGAGTTGAAGGAATAAGCGATCCGCGCTATTAACTTGACCCTCAAAAGAGGGAGCAGTGGCCCAATCTTTTAGCTGCTCTAATGCCAAGACCGCCGCTGCTTGGGCAACTTCTTCTTCCCAATTGTTTCCATCAATTTTCTGTTTCTTGACCTCTCTTCCAGGAAGAGAAGTGTTACCAAGCCACTTCGTACCGCAATTGGCAATGACCTCATCCGTTGATACATCTGGTCCTGTTGCCACAGCAAATCCAAGGAAATGGACATAGAGGTGCGTCGACTGTTTCTCAAAACAGCATGATGAGTTCCTATCCTCGGTCAATTTCCATTTGCATTTTAATAGATGCTTCTTTGCTTCTTCGAGTGGATTGTTGTAGCTGCGAGGCCAAGCGCCAAGATTGAAGAAAAACGTTTGATTCCGATTAACATCAGCGTTATCAATCGTTGAGTCCATCCCATCGCCTTTCTTTTGAACTTTTGCTAGAAACAATAATAATGGGAGGGGGGTTACTATTTCGCGTAATTTCGGGAATAACTCTCAGATTTTTTGAGAATAACTGTTTTATCGGGAAGTTGTATGGAAAAAGGCGAAGAAGTTAGAGGGGAATAAGCTGGCAAAATTGACGAGGTTCCCGGAACGAAGCCATTGCTTACCGGAGATATGACTCTGTCTTTGGGGGAAGCTATCTCGGGTCATCCTTTGTTCGAACCAAGCCATTCTATACAGCACATCAACTAAGTTTCAAGCATTTGGCCGTGAATAGAACAATATGAGTAGATATATCAGACTATTACCATACGGAGACCGCATCCCAGGCAATACGTGATGCTATGGCGTGTGCTCCGCGATATTTTTACAACAGGCACACGCCATACTGATATTTATTTGAAAAATTCAAGCGTTTTGCCGTTTTGGCAGGATAACTATGTCGGTGACGATGACGATGTAGTAGTTCTGTCCAGACATGTCATGCCATTCGCAGGGACGTCCGATGAATTCGACCGTCTCGCCGCCCTTCAACGAGTCCAGTTCCTTGCGGATCCGACCAGTCGATGGCATGAGGGAGACGAAACGTGCCTCGTCGCCCTCGAACCAGCAGGCGCGGACGGTTTTGATGCGTCTACCCCCGGTGAGATTAAGCGTGGAACGTGGGCAGACGGGCGGAATCTTCACCCTGCCGATCTGCGGGCACACTCCGATGCCGCCGTTCCGTGGCAGTAGCGCTTTCCAAGAGCGGTTGTTCGTGGTGGCCATGTTCTCCTACTCCTTATCTTCCTTGAGGGTTCCCTGCGGTCGGCCGAACACTTTCTCCCGGTTCGTCGGATCGAGGTTGGTCGCGCAGCCGCTCATCGCCGTGGTCAGATTCTGCTGGGCTTTGGTCAAAGCGTCGTAATCATCCGACTTGGAGTCCACGAGTCGTTTCGCGGTCTCGTACGCGGCTTTGAGATCGCCGCAGCCTTGCGTGCCGGAAAGATCGTCCCGTTCGATGGTGGCGACCTCGCGCGCGGTGTTGTCCAATCCGGACGAGAGGTCGTCACGTCTCGCCTCGATGCCGGCCTGCATGGCTTGCGGATACCATTCGCGTGCGAGGCTGCGGATCGTGTCGATGTCCTTCTGCTGTCCGATCGCGTCATACAGGTCCGTCGCTTCGGCTAGATCCTGACGGTTATGCCGGTACAGCAGGTTGCCGAGCGTGTCGACGTTCGAGTTCTCCGGCGCGTTCAACAGGTCGCGTACGTCGTCGGCGATCTGTTCCGCGTCGCCGGTGAACATGGATCGTGCCTGCTGTTGCAGGGTGCCGGACGGTTTCGTCGTCTTCTTTTTCTTGTTCTGTTTGTGGGATCGTGTCTGCGCGGATTGGCTGGATTGCGGCGTGGACGTCGTGGACGTCTGCTGTTTCCATGGGTTGGCGACCAGGACCATGACGGTGATGGCGATGATGGCGATCGCGCACCAGACGGCCGCCTGCTTCTTCGATTCGGGCGTGGACGCCTGACGATGTTTGTTCTTTCCCATTGTTGTGCTCCTTTCCCGTTTGTCAGAGGCTTGAGTCGTTGTTCGGCAGACTGTTGTCGTTGGTTTCCGGTGGCACGTACCATCCGCCGGAGTTGCCGTTGGATGTTCCGCCATTGTTGTTGTTCGTGGTTCCTCCGCCGTTGCCTTGCGGCACGCTGGTGGAGCCTGAGCCGGAAGAGCGGCGGTATTGCGGCGTCGGCGCGTGCGTCGTCTGCTGTTGCTGTTGCGGGGCTTGCTGTTGGGCTTGCGCCTGCCGTTTGGCTTCCTCGTCGGCTTTGGCTTTCGCGTCCAACGCCTGGGAGAGGTTCCCGCGCGCCTTGTCGAGCTTGGATGCCATGTCGTTCCACGTGTCGACGGTGGTTTTCGCGTCGAGCTTGCGGGCCTGGCCGATCAGCTTGTCCAACGTGGCCTTCGCGGCGCGGGTCGCATCATCCGATGGTTTCGCGTCCGTCGACGTTTTCACGGCCTTGTCCAACGCGTCCCGGCATTTCCTCCTCGCGTCCATCAACGGCTTGGCTTTGACGAGCCGGTCGACCTTGCCGGCCAGTGTGCGGGTTCGTTTCGTGGCCTTGTCGGCCTTGGTGGAGAGCCGTTCGGACTCGCTGATGGACAGGCCGGCGCGTTCGGACCGGATGAGTTTACCGTTCGATGCGACGAGGTCACGCAGCGAGTCCACGTCCTTATCGTCCACGCCGGCCTTGTCGGCGTCGCCGACCGTGGTTTTCGCTTTGCCGTTGCATGCGGCCAGTTGGCTCATGGACGCTTGCACGCGTTCATAGGCGTTTTTCTCCTTGACGGCCGTCGAGTGGGAGCCCGCCAGGGCGAGGATGATGAGCAGCATGATGGCGGCGCCCGCGATGATCAGACCGCGTTTGACCCAGGTCATGGCCTTCGAGTCGCCGGAGGGCGAGTCGGGGTCGGCCACGTCCTCCAACACCTCTTCCGGAAGAAGGATGGTCGTTTCGGATTCGGGTCCCGGTCCGATCACGGTGGTTTCGGCCGGACTCCCATCCGGCGTTTCCGGGTCGGGCGGGTCGATCACGGTGGTCGGAGCCTCCAATCCGGCCAGTGGGATGGGCTCATCCGTTTGGGTCATGTCGGGCACGATGAGCATGGGCTGTTCAGGCTCATGCTCGGGCTTGGCCGGCGGTGGCGGGGGAGTGGGCTGTTCAGGCTCGTGCTCGGTTGGAATGTTCTTCCGGCCGCGGCGTTTGCGTGGCTTGCGTTCCTGCCTGGCGGGCTTGTCGTCCTCCTGCGTGTCTTCCTGCAGGGAGTCGATCCATTCGAGATCGTCACGCAGCGAGTCCGACGGCGTCAACTGGTCGAACAGGCTGGGCTGTTCGCTGCTCATCGTCCGTCCTTTCCACGTTCGAACACGTTGTCGAGCTGGTCGAGCATACGGTCGCAATGGTCGAACACGTTGGCTGGATCACCGTCCACAAGCCGGTTCAACCGTTCGGTCAGATCGTCCTGCATGTCGATGGAGCATGGCTGGTAGGCGTCGTCGAACTGGCTGCTTCCGTATGCGCGGAGGATGCTCCGTCCCTGGTCGATCAGATCGGCGAGGGCGCGGCGGTCTTCGTCCGTCATGAGCATGGAGCGTTCCTGGTCGCGCGTGAGTCTGACGGCGGCCGTGACAGCACGGTCGAGCCGGTCACGGCTCGACCGTTCACGGGTCGTGTAGTCCAGGAGGGCGCGACGGATCCGTTCCTCGTCATTCCTCGCGGCGGCCAGATGCTCCGGCTTGTGGTCCATGGCATAGTTGCCGCGCAGGCCTTCCAAACCGGCGCGCCACTTGTCGACCTGGTCGGACAATGCCTTGTCGTCCCGATCATCCTCGTCATCGACGCGGGTGGGTGTCATCAGATCGCATACCGCGTCCAATCCCTCGGACGCGTTCATGAACCGCCAGGACGGTCCGAAGCCGGGCTCTCCGGCCCAACCACCGTCGCGTTCGAACCAATGCCTGTACTCGTCGCATCGCGCCTGTTCGCGTTTGCGGTCGTCCGCCGTGGACAGGTGGTGCTTGTGGTCCGCGCTGGACGTGTCGGCCGAGGACAGGTATCCCTTGACGCGTTCCAACGACGAGTGGATCAATGATTGCAATGTCGGCGCGTACAGGCCGCCGTTCGGGCTCGCGACGATCATGTCCATGTAGCATTTGAGCGAGTAGACCTCCTGGACCACGTCGTCGTGGCGGATCCAACAGGATGGCAGGGTGCGCGCCCAATCCGTGTAATGCGTGGTGAGGAACCGGCCCATGCGGATGGTGTGCAGCATCATCAGATCGATGTCCATGCGCGTGGGGGAGCCGGTCAGGTCCAACGGGCGGGCCTCGACCATGGTGGCGAGGGAGTTCTGCGGGAGTTTGGCCCACAGGCCGGGACCATGCTCCGGCTCGTTGAGCGGGGCCATGGTGATCTGCGTGAGAAGCTGGTCCAGGTTGCGCGCCATGGAGGACGGCAGGTCCTTGCCGGTCAGCTCCTTGTATTTGCCGTTCACGGCGGCGGTCAACTGTTCGTACGCGTGCTCGCATTGCTCCCTGACGGACAGTTCTCCACGCTGCCTGTTCACCATGTCGTCGAACATGGCCTTGACTTCCTCCTGGAAGTCGCGTTCCATGTCGTCGGTCCAGAACGACGGCCGTTCCAAACCGTCCGTCACGCCACCCGGGGTGGACGGTCCATGCTCCGGCTCGTCCCGTCCCGTGGCGTCGTCCATGACCGTATCCGGTTCCCCGGGCTTGTCGGCCTCGTCCGGCGGGGTGGATTCCGTCGGCGTGGACGCGGGGGAGACCATCTCGTCGAAGAACTTGTCCACAGCGTCGTCGCTCATGCGGTCGCTCCTTCCGTCTCATGCCATGCCTGGCCCGCGGAGGGACGCAGGTCCTCCAATCCCTCGCGCCACCAGTCGCGGTCGTGGAACATGATCATGTGCACCAGGGCGGGCGCCTGGCCCAATGGTTCCACGAGCGCGTAGCCGACGGGCAGGAGGCTCAGTTCCTGCTGGGTGACGGATTCCTCACGTTCGTGGCGAGTGGTCAATCCGCCCAACGGCCCCTGGCCCGGATTCCAGCTTGATTCGCGGCGTGTGCGGTGGTGCGTACCGATCTGGCTGATCCACCATTTCAACGTCTCGTCGTCGGACACGCCCTTGAGCATGATCCGATGGCAGTTCTCCCACACGGTCTGCTCCACGGCCTTGCCGTACCCGTCCTTCTCGTCGGCCATCTGCTGACGGGACTGTTCCACGATGATCAGCTGGTAGCCGTTGCCGCCGCCCTGGGTGATGGCGTTGCGCAGGCCGGGCCATTTCTCGATGTTCGACAGTTCGTCCAACACGAATCGGGCGGGAGGTTCGATCTTGCCGCGCGAGCCGGAGGCCTTGTCGAACGCGAGGTCCTGGCATGCCTCCTGGAACGTGTCGAGCAGGAGGCTCACGAAGATGCCCGCGTTGCCGGCGACGCCGCCGTCACGGCGTGGCTT
>OGYX01000411.1_pt1 | contig 33612 bp, 35 predicted proteins | sample 1576601 | NCBI WGS metagenome assembly OGYX01 (sample SAMEA3541561, study PRJEB24748) | human gut metagenome | biome: human gut; feature: human-associated habitat; material: faeces | place: China | collected 2012 | reverse complement strand
TTTTGAAGGTATATATTTATATAAGAAGTGATTGGTATGAACCAGTCACTTTTTTTGTATATAGAAAGTCGCATTTCCTATTATACAAGAAGCCTCCGGCAGGATGCGCACTCGCGCGAATTAGAATTATATCAAAAGAATACAATTCTCGTTCATTGTGTGTTGTCGCGCAATTCAGAATCCGTTACAATAAAGTTATAATTAGTGTGTACAAAAAAGACAAAATCACATACGAGATGAAATATGTAACAAGGAGGTCGTGGTATGTCGGATTTGAAATATGACATCATCATTATCGGTGCGGGTGTTTCAGGTTGTGCTGTGGCACGGGAATTATCACGTTATGATTTGAAAATCTGTGTGCTGGATAAGGAAAGTGATGTCTGTGAGGGGACGAGTAAGGCGAACAGTGGAATTGTTCATGCAGGACATGATGCAAAGCCAGATACATTGAAAGCGAAACTGAATGTTCAGGGAAATCTTATGATGGAAGAGATGGCAAAAAAGCTGGATTTTCCGTTTAGAAGAAATGGTTCACTAGTTGTCTGCCAGAACGAGGAAGAACTTTCAAAATTAGAAGAACTGAAAGAGCGAGGCAAAGAAAATGGAGTGGAAGGGTTAAGAATCCTGACAAGGGAAGAGGCGCTTGAACTGGAACCAGCACTTGCAGATTCTGTGTATGCGGCGCTTTATGCACCAACCGGAGGAATTGTCTGTCCATTTCTTATGAATATTGCTTATGCAGAAAATGCAGCAATCAATGGTGTAAAGTTCCAACTTGGAACGTGTGTGCAGGATATACAGAGATGCCATCAAGTAAGTGGATTTGAAGTCATTACAAATCAGGGAACATTATATTCAAAATATGTAATCAATGCTGCCGGAGTTTATGCGGACGAAATCCACAACATGGTCAGTGAGAAGAAACTTCACATTACACCGCGAAGGGGAGAATATTGTCTCCTTGATAAAAATGCGGGAACTCTGGTCAGTCATACTATTTTTCAAGTGCCAGGGGAAATGGGGAAAGGTGTTCTTGTAACTCCGACCATACATGGCAATCTGATGATCGGGCCAACTGCCGATGATGTTCCAGATAAAGAAGATAATGCGACGACGAGAGCAGGGCTTGATAAGGTGTTAAATGATTCTGCGAAATCCGTACAAGGCATTCCGACACGCCAGGTCATCACATCATTTGCAGGACTTCGTGCACATGAAGATGGTGGAGATTTCCAGATAGAAGAATTAACTGATGTGCCTGGATTTATCGATGTGGCAGGAATCGAATCACCGGGACTTACAAGTGCTCCGGCAATCGGAATTTATGTCTGTGAAATAGTAAAAAAAATGGTGGAAAACGCAGATAATCCGTGGAATTTAGGAAGCTTTGAAAACGCAGGAGCTTTGGAAAATCCAGAGGACCAGAAGCATTTAGGAGGTTTACGAGAGAAAAAGAATTTTATCGAGACAAGAAAAGGCATTGTACATTTTGCAGAGCTGAGTCTGGAGGAGCAAAAGGAACTGATCCGGACAGACCCAGCGTACGGTCAGATTATATGTCGCTGCGAAACAGTGACTGAGGGAGAGATTCTGGATGCAATCAAAAGGCCGCTTGGAGCGCGGACGCTGGATGGAGTAAAGCGAAGAGTCCGGGCAGGCATGGGACGATGCCAGGGAGGTTTCTGTACACCGAGGATTATGGAGATACTGTCCAGAGAGTGTGGAATTCCGTTGGAAGAAATCTGTAAAAATAATCCGGATTCCCGAATCATTGTAGGGACAAATAAGGACAGGCTGTAGGGAGGGGCAGGAATGAAAACTTGTGATTTAGTCATTATCGGAGGCGGTCCTGCAGGACTTGCAGCAGCGCTTGGAGCAAGAAAGCAGGGAATAAAGGACATTTTAATCGTAGAAAGAGACAAAGAACTTGGTGGAATTCTAAACCAGTGTATTCACAATGGTTTCGGACTTCACACATTTAAAGAAGAGCTGACTGGACCGGAATATGCAGGACGTTATATTGAGCAGGTAAAAGACGCCGGGATTCCATATGTGGTCGATAGCATGGTGCTGAGCATTCAAAGCATGAGCCAGTATAAGAGTAGTCTTCAAGCAGATCAGTGTGAATATAACAAAGAAAAATATTCAGAAGCAGATCAAGATAAATATAGCAAGAAGAAATATACAGATAAAATTATCACTATGGTTAGTCGTACGGAAGGTATCATTCAGATTCAGGCAAAGGCAGTAATACTTGCCATGGGTTGCCGGGAGCGTCCAAGAGGAGCGCTTAATATTCCGGGATATCGCCCGGCTGGAATCTACAGTGCCGGAACGGCACAAAGACTTGTAAATATGGAAGGTTATCTGCCAGGACGTGAAGTCGTGATTTTAGGTTCTGGTGATATCGGACTGATCATGGCAAGACGTATGACACTGGAAGGGGCACATGTAAAAGTAGTTGCGGAACTGATGCCTTATTCCGGTGGACTAAAGAGAAATATTGTGCAGTGTCTGAATGACTATGATATTCCACTGAAGTTAAGCCATACAGTCGTTGATATTCATGGAAAAGAACGGGTGACAGGAATTACGCTTGCCAAGGTCGATGAGAAAGGAAAGCCAATTCCGGGAACGGAAGAAGAATATGCATGTGATACTCTGTTGTTATCCTGTGGATTGATTCCGGAAAATGAATTGTCACGGGAACTGGGCGTGAAATTAAATCCAGTGACCAGCGGACCGGTTGTAGACGAGAGTCTGGAGACAAATGTGCCGGGAGTATTTGCCTGTGGAAATGTGCTTCATGTTCATGATCTTGTGGATTTTGTATCCGAGGAAGCGGACAGAGCAGGAACATGTGCGGCGAGATACATTTTACAAGAGAATCAAAGCAGTAATCCTGGCATAGACCAAGAGAGTCAGTATAGTGATTCAGATATAGGTAAGACTTCCAAGATGAATGATAATAATGATCCAGTGATTCCACTCATTTCTACTGGCTGTGTCCGCTATACCGTTCCATCTGCCATTCATTTGTCCAAGATGCCGGATAAATTGAAAGTGCGGTTTCGTGTCGGAAAAGTTGTAAAAAACTGTGCAGTCGATGTATACTGTAAGGAAGAGAATAGCGAGAAACGGATTAAGACAAAGAAACGTCCAGTCGTAGCACCTGGGGAGATGGAAGAGATTCTGCTTGGCAGGGAAGAACTTTTAAAATATCCGGATTTACAACAGCTTATCATCACGGTGAAGGAGGGATAGACTATGGAGGAGAAGAAACTAATCTGTATCGGCTGCCCTCTTGGATGTGAATTATGTGCAGTATTGGAACGTGGAGAGGTTATAAGTGTTACAGGAAATACTTGCAAGCGCGGAGATGCTTATGCCAGAAAGGAACTGGTAAGTCCGGAGCGTACCGTGACAAGTACGGTGAAAATGAGTGACGGGCGCATGCTTCCGGTGCGCACGAAGACGGATATTCCTAAGGCGAAAGTATTAGAATGCGTGCGAGAATTAAAACATGTTGTCGTAGAAGCGCCAGTGGAAATGGGGCAGATAATTGTGCAGGATATTGCGGGGACAAATGTACCGGTGATCGCGACAAAGAAGATGGGAGAACGTGTATGAAAAAATATGTAATGGCTCTGGATCAGGGGACAACCAGTTCCAGATGTATTTTGTTTGACAAAAAAGGAAATATTTGCAGTGTAGCACAAAAAGAGTTTGAGCAGATTTATCCAAAACCGGGCTGGGTTGAGCATGATCCGATGGAGATTTGGGCATCTCAGTTATCTGTTGCGACCGAAGCAATCAGTAAAATCGGTGCAAGTGCTGATGAGATTGCGTCCATTGGAATTACGAATCAGAGAGAGACGACGGTTGTGTGGAACCGTGAGACGGGTATGCCGATTTACAATGCAATCGTGTGGCAGTGCCGCAGAACTGCAGAACGGATCGATCAATTAAAAGAAGATGGTCTGACGGACTATGTGAAAGAGACGACAGGACTGATACCTGATGCATATTTTTCAGCGTCAAAAGTGGCATGGATCTTAGATCATGTAGAGGGAGCCAGAAAGCAGGCAGAAAATGGAGACCTTGCTTTTGGAACAATTGATACATGGTTGATCTGGAATCTGACCCGTGGGGAAGTACATGCGACAGACTACACCAATGCCTCCAGAACGATGATGTTCGATATTCATAAATTAGACTGGGATCAGAAGATTCTGGATTATTTCAAGATTCCAAAGAACATGCTGCCAAAAGTAAAACCGTCCAGTGGAATTTTCGGATATACAGAAGTCGGTATGTTTGGCGAGAGTATTCCAATCGCCGGGGCAGCAGGTGACCAGCAGTCAGCATTGTTCGGCCAGTGCTGTTTTGATGCCGGAGAAGTGAAGAATACATATGGAACCGGCTGTTTCCTGCTTATGAATACAGGAGAAAAGGCTGTGACTTCAGAAAATGGACTGCTTACGACTATTGCAGCCAGCGCAGACGGAACCGTCCAGTATGCATTAGAAGGAAGTATTTTTGTGGCAGGAGCGGCGATCCAGTGGCTGCGTGATGAGATGCGTATGATCCGCAAAGCAGCAGATACGGAGCGTTATGCAACTGCGGTCGAAGATACTGCAGGCGTTTATCTTGTTCCGGCATTTACCGGAATCGGAGCGCCGTACTGGGATCCATATGCAAGAGGTACGGTCGTGGGCATCACAAGAGGCTGCAAAAAAGAACATTTTATCCGGGCGGCACTGGAATCTATGGCGTACCAGACCAATGACATTTTGAAAGTGATGGAAGAAGAATCTGGTGTACAGATCCGGACGCTCAAAGTAGATGGTGGTGCATCAAATAATAATTTTCTGATGCAGTTCCAGTCCGACATTCTTGGTGTTGATGTGCTCAGACCACAGTGTGTGGAGACAACAGCTCTCGGAGCGGCATATCTTGCAGGAATTGCAGTGGGTTACTGGGAAGATATAGAGGACGTGCGCGCAAACTGGGCACTGTCCCGAACATTCCATGCAGACATGACAGACGAAAAGAGACGACATTTGTTAAAAGGCTGGAAGAAAGCAGTCGGTCGTGCATTCGAGTGGGTGGAGGACTAGATTATGAAGCGGGAATTTCAATATCCGTCGCGGGACGGAGTGACACAGATTCATGCAATCGAATGGGAGCCGGAGGGGGAGATCCATGCGGTTATGCAGTTATGTCATGGTATGGTCGAATTTATCGACAGATATGATGCATTTGCAAAATATCTGAACGAACATGGAATTTACGTGGTCGGACATGACCATCTGGGACATGGAAAATCTGTGCAAAATGAAGAATATTATGGATATTTTCATAAAACGAATGGAAATGAATATGTAATCGGTGACATTCACAAACTTCGGGAAATAACGCAGAAAAAATATCCGGATAAGCCGTATTTTATGCTTGGGCATAGTATGGGGTCTTTCCTGATCCGTCAGTATATGGAAATGTACGGACCTGGGCTTTCCGGAGTCATAGTCATGGGAACCGGAGCACGGCCTGGAGCCGCATTATTTTTTGGAAAATTACTGTGCAAAGTCATTGCCGCATTTAAAGGTGATGATTACCGGAGTACATTTGTGGATAACATGGCATTTGGTGGATATAATAAACGGTTTGAGCCTGCCAGAACAGATAAGGACTGGCTGACGCGTGATGAAAAAGAGGTGGATGCCTATCTGGCGAATCCATGGTGTACGTTCCGCTTTACAGTCAATGCATATTATCATATGTTCTGTGGCATTGAGTATGCACAGAAAAAAGGGAATATTGAAAAGATCCCAAAAGATTTGCCGTTGTATCTGGTGGCAGGATCAGACGATCCTGTTGGAAACTTCGGAAAAAGTGTGGAAAATGTTGCAAAAACGTATCGGGAATGTGGAATTAAAGATGTGTCACTTAAGCTCTATGAGAAAGACCGTCATGAGATATTAAACGAGCTGGATCGTCAGACCGTTTACGAGGATATACTGGCGTGGGTGGAAGCGCATCTGCTATAGCCAGCATCGACTGAAACGGGAGAAGACTTGTAAAAGGTGAACTAGAAAAACGCGAGGAGATGAAAAATTGGCTGAGAGAGAAAGAAGAGTCATTTCGCTGGTCGGCGGTGGTGGCAAGACAACGACCATGTATGCGCTGGCTGAAATTTTCAGAGAAGAAGGGAAAAAAGTAATTGTGACGACAAGTACACATTTGCAGACCCCGCCGGAAGAAATCCGTGCGTGGAATATTGAAGAAGTGAGAAGTCTCTGGAAATCTGACCAGATTGCGGTCATCGGTACAGATTGTGAAAACGCTAAGAAGTCTAAAACAGACGGGCAGAAAATAGCTGAGAAATCTGTAAGAAAAATGAGCATACCAGAGCCGGTATTTTTACAGGAGGTGCTGCAGGAAGCGGAGGTTGTACTAATTGAAGCGGACGGAGCAAAACATCTTCCTTGTAAGGTGCCAATTGAAAAAGAACCAGTCATTATTCCGGAGTGTACAGATGTCATTGCGGTTGTGGGAATGGACGCATTAGGAAAGCCATTAGAAGAAGTCTGCTTTCGAAAAGACCTTGCAGTTCAGTTTTTAAATACGAGTTATAAACATCTGATGGCAGAAGAGGATATTGCAAAAATCCTTTCATCAGTGCAAGGTGCACGAAAAGGCGTGGAAGACCGGAAATATTGTGTCGTTCTGAATAAATGTGACGATGAAATCCGCAAGGAGCGGGCCGAGAAGATCCGCTCCTTGTTAAAAGAAAAGAGCATTGAAAATGTAATGATCACAAATTGTGAAAATCGTCAAAATGAGTTGAAGAAATATTTCTGATAAAATTCTTGAATTATTCCTGCATAACCCGCGCCATATCTTCTGGCAGCGGTGCAGTGAAACTCATATGTTCCCCGGTAATCGGGTGGGTGAATTCCATGTGGTGGGAGTGCAGAGCTTGACGTGTCATGTACTCCATGTCTGGGTTGTACAGGTAGTCACCAATCAGTGGATAACCGAGATATTTCATATGAATACGGATCTGGTGGGTGCGGCCGGTCTCAAGACGAAGAGAGACAAGGCTGTGCCCATTTGCTTCTTTTACCACTTTATAATGGGTGACTGCATCTTCTCCATGTTCCCAGTCTACGGTCCGTTCGATGATGGTTCCTTCCTTGCGCCCGAGCGGAGCCTGGATGGTTCCTTCGGAAGGTGTGACAGAACCTCGTGCAATCGCGAGATATTCCCGGTGGACTTCCCGGTATTTTGTCATGTCCGAGAGAATACTGCCACTGACCAGATGCTTGGAAACAATGGTAAGTCCCGAAGTATCCCGGTCCAGACGGTTGCAGCACCGGAAAATGAAAGGTTTCCCCTGAGACTGAAAGTAGTAAGCCAGAGCATTTGCTATAGAGTTTGTGTAATTATTTAAAGACGGGTGAATCGGCATGCCGGCAGGCTTGTTCAGCACAAGAAGATCTTCATCTTCATAAATGATATCGAGTGGAAGTTTCGTCGGTGGGATTTTCTCAGAATTTTGTGTCTCACAGATCCGCACTTGCAGATGGTCTCCTGTAGAAAGTTCCTGACGCATATAATAATGTACCCCATTTACAAGGATACTTTTCGGCATTCTTTTAATCTCCGACAGATTCTGCCCGGAGTAGCGCTTTCGGCGTAAGAATTGCTCAACTCTAAGACCGGCACTGTCTTCATCTATGATATAATCGATATTTCGATTCATTGCATTTCTCCTGTATAATGTCTATAATAAAAAAGTAATCTGGCGATTAGTGCTAGTATAGCATATTTTTCAGTGTAAGGGAAATATCGCGCATTCGATTTGAATAGAAAAGAGGATACAAATAATGACATCACTTAGTACTTTATGTTATATAGAAAAAGATGGGCAATATCTAATGCTTCACCGTACAGTGAAGAAAAATGATGTGAATAAGGATAAATGGATCGGTGTGGGCGGACATTTTGAAGCAGATGAAAGTCCGGAGGAGTGTGTGCTTCGTGAAGTGAAAGAGGAGACAGGATATATGTTGACTTCTTATCGGTTCCGTGGGATTGTGACCTTTGTATCCGGAAATGGTGTGACAGAGTATATGCATCTGTTTACTGCTGATGAATTCGAAGGAAAATCCATAGCATGCGATGAAGGTGAACTGGAATGGGTGAAAAAAGAGGACGTGTTGAAACTAAATATCTGGGAAGGCGACCGGATATTTTTACGGCTTCTTGCAGATGAAGAGCCATTCTTCTCACTGAAGCTTGTCTATGATGGTCATGATACACTGGTGTCAGCAGTGTTGAATGGAAAGCCAATGGAGCTTTTTGATATTTTAAATCCAGACGGCAGTAAAACCGGAATTGTGAGAGAGCGAGTGGTTGCGCACCGTGAAGGAAGTCTGCATGCGACAGTGCATATGTGGATTGTGCGTCCGAATGAGAAGAGTGGTTATGACGTTCTTTTACAGAAGCGCAGCCAGACAAAAGATTCCAATCCAGGCAGCTATGATATATCCTCCGCAGGACATGTGGACGCCGGAGATGAGATCCTTGAGTCAGCCATTCGCGAGCTGAAAGAAGAACTTGGTATTGAGGCAAAAACGGAAGAACTTCATTATATAGGTGTACATTACGGAGCATTTGAGGCAGAATTTTATGGGAAAATGTTCCGGGACAGAGAACTTAGTTCGGTCTATGTATACACAGAACCGGTGGAGATTGAAAACCTCAAATTACAGAAAGAAGAAGTGGAAGCGGTTCGCTGGATGGATTATGAGGAGTGCAGGCAGAAAGTTCATGACGGCACGATGCCGAACTGTATTTACGAAGATGAATTTCGGATGGTCGGGGAATACCTTGACAGAGTAGGTGACGGCCGTTAAGATGAAGTTAGAGAAAATATAGTACAGACAGGCTGTACAAAGATGCAGTTATAAAAAAATGAATCTGTGCAGATAATGAATAGATGAAAGGAAGGTAAGCATATATGGCAGTTGTACATGTAACAGGAGATACATTTGAGCAGGAAGTATTAAAAGCAGAAGGAAAGGTACTGGTTGATTTCTGGGCCGGCTGGTGTGGACCGTGTCAGATGCTTGGACCGGTTATTGAAGAAGTGGCAGCAGAAGTAGATGACGTAAAGATTTGCAAAGTGGACGTAGACCAGTGCATGGATCTTGCAAGACAGTATAAGGTTGTGTCCATCCCGATGCTTGTTGTATTTGAAAACGGAGAAGTGACAGGAAAGCAGCTTGGACTGATCAGTAAAGAAGAAGTATTACATTTAATTGGGAAATAAAAAGGAAACGGGTATACAAATGACAAGAACGGGAATTGTAAATGGAAGATTTCAGGTGCTTCACCTGAAACATATGGAGTATATTCTTGCAGCAAAGATGCGTTGCGACAAATTATATATCGGAATCACGAATCCGGATGGAGCGCACACGCGGGATACGGTGCATGATGAGAACAGAGGAACGAAAGCAGGGAATCCATTGACCTATTTTGAGCGGTGTGAAATGATCCGCGGTGCAATGGAAGAATTTAATGTGCCTGCGAAAGAGTATGATTTTATTCCATTCCCGATCAGCATGCCGGAGTATATCGCACAGTATACACCAAAAGAAGCAGTATACTATGTAGGAATGTTTGATGCCTGGGATGAGGAAAAGTACAAGATTTTACGAAGCCTTGACCTGGATGTGAATATTCTCTGGAGAAAAACGGAAGAAGAGAAAGGAATCACTGGATCAAAAGTACGAGAGCTTATCGCTACAGATCAGGAGTGGAAACAGTTTGTTCCCAAAAGTGTGTATCATTATTTGACAGAAAATGAACTGGACAAGCGTGTAAAGCGTCTGGAACTTATGAGGATTGAAGAAAAAAGGGCGATTGAACAGATGAACATCGCAGAGGCAGTGGAACGTCTCGAAATGATGGAATCCCAGGAGATGGATTAAAGGAATAGACGAAAAAGTATGGTTGATAACAATTGGGAGAGATTTTTGTTATCAACCATACTTTTCTTTTAAAACCATTTTTTAATTCAAGATGGAAACTAACGAATCACTGTTCCGGTCTTTCCTTCCAGCGCCTCGTTTAATTTATCGTAAGAAGTGATGAGTGCACTTCTGCCTTCTCTGCCTTCTACAAAGTTTACGGAAGCATTGAATTTCGGGAGCATGTTGTAAACTCCAAAATGTCCTTCTTCCATATATTTTTTAGCCTGCTCAACTGTAATCTCGCCAAGATCTTTTTCATCGGCACGTCCCATATGGATCTTAACTTTCTCAACACTTGTAAGAATGATCAACATATCAGCATCTGTCTCTTCTGCCATCTTACCGGCAGTCAGATCTTTTTCAATAACAGCGCTGGCGCCTTTGAGATGATTGTCCTGCTCAAGTACCGGAATTCCCCCGCCGCCACATGCGATAACAACCTGATCTGCATCTAACAGGGCTTTGATCGCATCAATCTCGACAATACTGACTGGATTCGGTGCAGATACGATTCGACGGAATCCCTTCCCCGGCTCTTCCACGATATAATTTCCCTTTTTCCGCTCCAGATTAGCTTCTTCTGCATTCAGATAACGGCCGAGAACTTTGGTTGGTGTATAGAATGCCTCATCATAAGGATCCACAACAACACTGGTAAGAACTGTACTGACTGTGCGGAAAATTCCACGGTTTAATAGCTCTTCGCGAATGCTGTTCTGGAGATCATAACCAATATATCCCTGACTCATGGCTGAACAGATACACATAGGTGCTGCTGTATAATCTTCATGCTGCTTTGCAAACTCATTCAATGCGGTATGTATCATTCCGACCTGAGGTGCATTACTGTGTGTAATAGCTACCTGATATCCGTCCTGGATGAGATCGGCAATTACTTTCGCTGATTTTTTCACTGCCTCTAACTGTTCCGGCAATGTTGTTCCAAGTGCCCGGTGTCCCAAAGCGACAACAACTCGTTTCTTCATAGTATAGCCTCCTGCTAAAAGTATTCTACCTTTAATCATACATGAGTGGGTTAAAATTGGCAAGATTTTAAGCGATTCTTGAAGAAAAAATCTGATAAAATAGTTCCACAGAAGAAAAAACAATGTATAAATCCATGAAGGACCTCGACATTTTTACTGCATATATTATATTAAAAATATATGTGGATGATGAATATGATGCGCCTGAACGATTTTCAAGGAAAAGAAGTCATCAACGCCTGTGACGGGAAAAAATTAGGCTACATTGTAGATTTTGTCTTTGACGAAAAATGTGGACAGATCGAAGCAATCATTATTCCAAAGACATCAAAGTTCTGTAACTTCTTCTGTGACGGTTCCGAATATATCATTCCTTACAAATGCATTTGCAAAATCGGACCAGATGTCATACTGGTAGAAATGCATGAGAAAAAATAAGAAAAATTTAAGAAAAAGTCCAGGAAATGGGAGTAATAGTGGTTTGACTTCTCGTACGCCACAAGATATACTAATAAGGAAAGATTAGGAAAAGGAGCGCGAAAGAATATGAAATGTCCATATTGTGGAAATCCTGACACAAAAGTAATTGATTCCAGACCTGCAGAGGACGGGAGCTCCATTCGAAGGAGACGTGCCTGCGATATATGTGGGAAGCGTTTTACAACTTATGAAAAGATAGAGACAATCCCTCTTATAATTATAAAAAAAGATAACAACAGAGAACAGTACAGCCGTCAGAAGATTGAAAACGGAATTATCCGGGCATGCTATAAGCGTCCGGTGCCGACAGAGAAGATACAGCAGGCGGTGAACAATATAGAGACAAAGGTATTCAGTCTGGAAGAAAGGGAAATTCCGAGCAGTGTGGTCGGCGAACTTGTCATGGACGAACTGAAAGACCTGGATGAAGTAGCATATGTAAGATTTGCATCTGTATACCGTGAATTTAAAGATGTGAATACTTTTATGGATGAGCTAAAGAAGATATTAGATAAGGAAGAAAAATGAGAACATACAAATTAACAATTTCTTATGATGGCACCCGCTATCAGGGGTGGCAGAGACAGGCAACGACAGATAACACAATTCAGCATATATTGGAGTGGAGCATCGGAAAACTGGTCGGATACAGAGTACGTGTAGATGGCTCCGGGAGAACTGACGCAGGAGTTCACGCACGTGGACAGGTTGCTAGCGTACAGCTCTCCAAGCTTTATGATGTAAAGGAATTGAAAGATTCCATTAACAGATATTTACCGGAAGATATCCGGATCATGAAAGTGGAACTGATGAAAAATGGGTTCCATGCGAGAAAAAGTGCAAAAGGCAAGAAGTACGAATATTATATTGACTGCAGAGAGAAACCAGATGTATTTTCCAGAAGATATTGCTATCATTATCCACATAAGCTGGATATCGAAGCAATGCGTGAGGCAGCAGATTATATGATCGGACCGAAGAACTTTACAAGCTTTACGGATGACAGCGAGAATAAGGATCCGGTTCGCAGGGTTACCAACATTAAAATTGTAAGTAACGGAGAAAAGCTTCGTATTACTTATTATGGAACCGGGTTTATGTATCATATGGTCCGTATTATGACAGGCACACTTCTGGAGGTCGGAACAGGAGAACGTGAAGCTTCTATGATTCCGGTCGTCATTGCAGCAGAAGACAGAAGTCTGGCAGGATTTCTGGCACCGGCAAGGGGGCTGTTTTTAAGAAAAGTGTATTATTAAGTATCAGAGCAGGAAATTGTGATTCTATACCGTTACTATAGAATGTAAAGCATACTTCAACGAAACAAAAAGGCAGGCAGGAGAACATTTTGCCTGTCAATTTTGAAAATGGAAGACAAAAATAGAAGACAAGAACACAGGAGACTAAAATGAAATTTATATCATGGAATGTAAATGGCATCCGTGCATGTGCCGGAAAAGGATTTATGGACTTTTTTCAAGATGTGGATGCAGACATTTTCTGCATTCAGGAGACAAAGATGCAGGAAGGACAGCTTGAACTGGACACACCGGGATATCACCAGTACTGGAATTATGCCAAGAAAAAAGGTTATTCGGGGACAGCAATATTTACCAAGCAGGAACCAATCAGCGTAAGCTACGGACTTGGAATCGAGGAGCACGACCAGGAAGGGCGTGTGATCACATTGGAGTTTGAAGATTTTTACTTTATTACCGTGTATACACCAAACTCCCAGAGCGAGCTTGCAAGACTGGATTATCGTATGAAATGGGAGGAAGATTTTCTTACATACTTGAAAAAGCTGGAAGAGACAAAGCCGGTTATTTTCTGTGGTGATCTGAATGTAGCGCATACAGAGATTGATCTGAAGAATCCAAAGACGAATCGGAAAAATGCCGGATTTACCGATGAAGAGCGTCAGAAATTCACAGAGCTTCTGAATGCCGGATTTGTAGATACATTCCGGTATTTTTATCCGGAGCAGACAGGTATCTACTCCTGGTGGTCTTACAGATTTAGTGCAAGAGCCAAGAATGCAGGTTGGAGAATTGACTATTTCTGCGTATCCGAGAGTCTGAAAGACAGATTGGAAGACGCGAAGATACTGACAGATATTATGGGATCAGATCATTGCCCGGTGGAATTGGATATAAAGTAACTTTAAATTTTAAAATGCGATTTTGGGTTTTAACTCTCAAAATCGCATTTTCTCTTGAAATATAGGGAATTTGTGGGTATAATAATGTCATTAAAAAGAGGTTGAAAAATCCAATGGGGGAACAAGCTTATTGGTTTTTTGCACCTCTTTTTTCGATATTAGGAATAAAATTTCCAATATTAGATGCTTCCGGAAGAATGTATAAAAGCATCTTTCCAATGGATTTCTAAGAAAAAAACAGGAAAAAATAACAGAAATAACACATGAAAAGAGAGGATGACAGACATGAAATTTAAAGAAATTAATCCATCACCACGTACACTTATGACACCGGGACCAGTTGAAGCAGATCCTCGCGTACTTCGCGCAATGGGCGCACACATTCTCGGACAGTTCGATCCGGAATTTACAGCACTTATGAATGAGACAATGGAGATGGAACGCCATGTGTTTCAGACACAAAATAAAATGACATATCTTGTAGATACCACATCAAGAGGAGGTCTTGAGACAGTTCTGACAGGAGCAATCTGTCCGGGAGATAAAGTTTTGATTCCTGCATTCGGACGTTTTGGATATCTGCTTGCAGAGATTCTGGAGAGATGTGGAGCAGATATCACACTTCTTGAGAGAGAATGGGGAACTGTATTTGAGCCGGAAGAGATTGAAGAGGCATTAAAGAAAGACAGCTACAAAGCCGTTGCATTTATCCACGGTGAGACTTCTACATCTATGATGCAGCCATTGAAAGAGATTGGTGAAATCTGTGAGAAATATGGTGCACTTCTGATTGTAGATGCAGTTGCAACACTTGGTGGAGCAGAAGTACACGTCGACGACTGGAAGTTATCCGCATGTATCTCCGGTACACAGAAATGTATTTCAGCACCTTCAGGTTCTGCACTGATTACATACAATGAGCAGATTGAAGAGATTGTTAAGAAGAGAAAGAAAGTAGAGAAAGGAATCCGTACAGCAGATGATGTAAATGGTTCACTTGCAGGAATCCCAAGCAACTATCTGGATCTTGCACAGCTTGAGGATTACTGGAGCCCAAGACGTCTGAACCATCATACAGAGGCTACAAGTATGCAGTATGCAGTACATGAAGCACTCCGCTGTATCATGGACGAGACTCTGGAAGCAAGATGGGCAAGACACAGCCTTAATGACAAGGCTCTGTGTGCTGGTCTGAACGCAATGGGTCTTAGCATTTTCGGAGATATCGAGCACAAGATGCCAGTTGTAACAGCAATCAATATTCCAGAAGGAGTAGACGGAAAGGTAATCCGTGGAACACTTCTCAACGAGTTCGGAATCGAAATTGCGACATCATTCGGACCACTGGACGGCAAAATTTTAAGAATTGGCAACATGGGATATTCAAGCCAGAAGAGAAATATCCTGATCCTTCTTGGTGCTCTTGAAGCAGTTATGCTTCAGAATCATGTTAAGATTGCTACAGGCGAAGGTGTGGCAGCAGCTATGGAAGTATACAAAAATGCTGAGAAATAAATAATGATATTGAAAAATATATGACAGATAAATGCCTCTTGGTGAATTGATTGCCAGGGGCATTTTTAATTGCATGTGTAATAATAATTTAATATTTATTTATACTAAAAGTATAGATAATTAAAACATAACATGTTATAATGTGACATAAGGATTTACAGGAAAGGAGCAATACAATATGCCGTTATTGAAAGAGGACGTTTACACAATAAAAGATATATATGCATTACCAGACGGAGAACGTGCGGAACTGATTGATGGAAAAATATATGACATGGCACCGCCGTCAGCAGCTCATCAAAGAATATTAATAGCATTAAGTACAGCAATATATAATTATATTGATAGTAATAAGGGCTCTTGCGGTGTATATTTAGCGCCGTTTGCTGTTTTTCTGAATGAAGATGACAAGAATTATGTAGAGCCGGATATATCTGTGATTTGCAATCCGGATAAGTTGGACGATAAAGGGTGCAATGGGGCACCGGACTGGGTGATTGAAATTGTATCGCCAAGCAGTCAGAGAATGGATTACATGATAAAGTTGTTTAAGTACCGTACCGCAGGGGCTAGGGAATATTGGATTGTAGATTCATTGAAAAATAGAATTACTGTATATAATTTTGAAGAAGACACCATGCAGGAGTACACATTTTCAGAAGATATACCTGCAGGAATATATCAAGGCAAGCTCACAATTAATTTATCAAATATTCAGAGATAAGTGTAGAATATATGATTTACTCCGGAACATATACTGTTATAAAGGCAGATGTTCCGGAGTTTTTTCGTAGGTTGAAAATAGCAATTATATATAAAAAATATCTATATGTATATGATAGTTATAGAGAAAAGCAATTTGAAAAAGCTGATTATGAGTGCTAAAATATTCAAAAATACAACAAAAAGAAAGAGGAAAAAGTATTATGAAAAGAATGAAGAAATTTGCAGCTCTTCTTCTTGTAGTAGCCATGACATTTGGTATGGTTGCCTGCAGCAGTACAGACAAAAAAGAAGAGTCTACAAAAAAAGAAACTAAGACAGAAGAAAAAAGTACCAAAAAGCTTGATGGTACTTTGAAAGTTGTTACAACTGGAGATGCTTATCAGCCATTATTTGATAAGTTTACTGAAGAAGTTGGACCTAAAGTAGAATTTATTTCTATGTCTTCCGGAGAGGTATTATCAAAATTGAAAGCAGAAGGTGGAACGCCAGCAGCAGACCTTTGGTTTGGTGGCGGAATTGACGCATTTATGGACGCAAAAGATAATAATCTTCTTGAAAAAGTAGATTTTGATGCGGCAGATGAACTTTCACCAGACTTTAAGGATAGTGATAATTACTGGTTCTCTAAAGGTGTTACTGTAGTAGGATTTATTGTAAACAATGATATTTTAAAAGAAAAAGGACTGGAAGCTCCGAAGACATGGGATGATCTCACAAAGGAAGAGTATCAGGGAGAGGTACTGATGTCTAATCCGGCTATCTCAGGAACAAACTATGCAGTAGTAAATGCGCTTCTTCAGACAAAAGGACAGGACGAAGGTTGGAAGTATTTTGAAGCACTTAATAAGAATGTAGATTATTACTCAAAACGTGGATCAGATCCAAGTACTAAGACGGCAGCAGGAGAAGTTGGTATTGGTATCACATATATCAATGGTACACTTGATGAGTTAAAAGAACAGGCAGATGTTGATGTTATCTATCCTGAAGATGGAATGCCATATGTCCCAGAAGGTGTTGCAGCATTTGCAAATGCAGAGAACACAGAGGCAGCAAAAGCATTTATCGAGTGGTTTTTCTCTGATGATGAGAACATGAAAATGATGGCTGGTATTGACAAGAATAATACATGCCTTCTTGTAAAACCAAGCTTGAAGGGACTGAAACTGAATTTTGACGAGAGCCAGCTTATGAAAGAGGATCTGTCATTATTTGGATCAGAAAGAACAGAAATTCTTGACAAGTGGAGTACTTTGATGGGAGATAAAGGTGAACAATAGAAAACCTATAAAAAAACGGGCATCATTATATGATGCCCATTTTTATAATATATTAGATTATTTTATATTGGCAATACTAGTAGCCGGAGTATTGATATTTATTCTTTATCCGCTTCTTTGTATGGTGAAGCAGAGCTTCGCAGGAACAGAAGGATTTTCAACGGAAGTTTATAAAAGTATTTTCAGTGATAATCTGGTGTTAGTAAAAAATAGTGTATTTGTCGGAAATTTATCAGCATTTTTTTCTACGATTGCAGGACTTCTTGTAGCAATTTGTGTGTGGGTAGCTGGAAAGAAAATGGGAAAAGTCCTGGAGACAATTTTATTGATTAGTATGGTCTCTCCGCCATTTATTGCATCGCTGGCATACATTCATTTATTTGGAAGAAATGGATTGATTACAAAAGGAATTTTAGGCTTGTCATTGAATCCATATGGCTGGCTTGGGGTTGTTGTTATGCAGACTCTATTTTTTGCTTCATTAAATGCACTTATGATTCTTGGAATGCTGAAAAAAATGGACATGTCATTGGTCAGGGCATCTTTTGATTTAGGAGCATCATCTGGCTACACTTTATGGAGAATAGTAGTACCATTGTTGCGCCCAATACTTTTAAGTTGTTATTTGCTTTCCTTTATCCGCTCAATTGCTGATTTTGGAACTCCAGTAGTAATTGGAGGCCGCTTTGAAACAGTTTCAACAGAAATATATATGCAGGTCATTGGCTATTCTAGATTGGACAAAAGTGCTGCGCTTAATGTATTGCTTCTTGTTCCTACAATTATTGTATTTGTATTATACCGTTATTTGATGAAGAAAAATGAAAAAGTTATTGATGGAAATAGCAATAAGACGATTGAGGCTGGAAATACTTTCAGACTACGAGGTATGTCGGCAATTGTTGTATGGCTGGGAGCAGGTTTCTTTTTTGTTATGATGGCGCTGGAATATGGATCTATTTTCTTGAATAGTTTCAGTAGAAATCTGCGAGGCAAAATTACATTTACAACCATGTATTTAAAAGCATTGCTTGAACGAGATATGGACACTTTTGTACGAAGTGTGGAATATGCGTTGATTGTTGCAATAGTAGGAAGTGTGATTGGAATGTTGCTTTCTTACTATATTGAAAGAAGAAAAATAAAATTAGGAGGAGTGTTAGACTTTATTATTACATTACCATATATGCTTCCGGGAAGTTGCTTTGGAATTGGTTATATTCTTGCATTCAATCATAGTCCGTTAAAGTTTACCGGAACAGCAGCTATTGTTGTGTTAAATATGATTTATAAGCAGATGTCCATTACAACAAAGGCTTCGTTTTCTTCACTGCAACAAATCAGCATAGAACTTGATGCTGCAGCAAGAGATCTTGGGGCAAACAAATTTTTGGTGATGAAAGATGTAATTCTTCCTAATATGAAACAAGCTTTTGCAACAGGATTTATTAATAATTTTACAAGTGCAATGGTTACGGCAGGTGCTGTAATCTTTCTGGTGACACCAGGACAAAAGATTGCTGTATTTACATTATTTGACTGTATTAATACAGGGCGATATGGCGAAGCATCAATGATTGCAACATTTATTATTGCTATTACAATTACTGTAAATGTGATATTTTCAATACTTGTTGCTTGGAAAGGAAGAAGAAAACGTGTATTTAGAACTGAAAAATGTAAGTAAAAGTTTTGGTGAAAAAGAAGTAGTAAAAGATTTATCACTTTCGCTTCCTAAAGGAGAGCTGTTATGTTTGTTAGGAGCATCAGGTTGTGGAAAGACGACAACGCTTAAAATGATTAGTGGTTTCTTAAAGGCGGATAAAGGGCAGATTTTGATTGATGGACATGATATTACTGAACTAGATCCAGAAAAACGCCCAGTATCAACTGTTTTCCAGTCATATGCATTATTTCCACATATGACGGTTTTGGAAAATGTAATATATGGATTAAAATTTCAGGGAATTAAAAAAAAGAAAGCCAAAGAAATGGGGATGGAGTATTTGAAAATTGTGGATATGGAAGAATATGCAGGATTTTCAATTGGCGAAATATCTGGTGGACAACAGCAAAGAGTTGCATTAGTCAGATCGTTAATTACAAAGCCGAAGGTACTCCTTTTAGACGAGCCACTTAGTAATTTGGATGCGAAACTTCGAGTCAAGATGCGTGAAGAAATTCGGGAAATTCAAAAAAAGTATGAGATTACAATGGTCTTTGTAACCCATGACCAAGAAGAAGCAATGGTGCTTGGTGACAAGATTGCTATTATGGATCAGGGTAAACTTATTCAAATTGGAAGACCGGAAGAAGTGTATTTGCATCCACAAAATGATTTTGCAAGAGACTTCTTAGGAATATCAAATCAGTTTACTGATATGTGGGGAAAACATATATGTTGTAGACCAGAAGAACTTGAATTTGTGGATAATGGTACTGTAAAAGGACTTATAAAGCAGGAAGAGTTTTTAGGATTCTATCGACAATATTATGTTGAAACGGAAACCCATGAAAACATCATTGTAAGAACGGATAGAGGGGTAAAAAAGGAAGTAGGAAAAGAAATTCAGCTTCAAGTTAAATAGAAGATCAAAAAGAATATAATTTATCAAAAATTAAAGATTTTTTATAGAAGAATATATGATTTACTCCGGAACATATACTGTTATAAAGGCAGATGTTCCGGAGTTTTTTAATGAGAAAGTTTATAAAATTTGAAAAGATAAGGGAGAATCGCAAAAGTATTCAAGAGAAAATGAATAAGAAATGGCTGAATCGGGGGATTTTTACATGTGTGGCTGCAATAGCAATGATAGGTTCATACAGGTACATATCAGGAATCGTCAAGGTTTCAAGCAATGTCAATGGGAAAGAACTTCCGATTTATTGTGTCCAGACTGATGAAAAGAAGGTTGCGCTCTCATTTGATGCGGCATGGGGGAATGATGATACCCAGAGAATCCTGGACATTTTAAAGGAACATAATGTACATGTCACATTTTTTATGACTGGCGGGTGGGTCGAAAGTTATCCTGACGATGTGAAAGCAATCTATGAGGCAGGCCATGACCTTGGAAATCACAGTCAGAATCATAAGAATATGTCTCAGCTTTCCGATGAGGAGAAGACGCAAGAGTTAATGAGTGTTCATGAAAAAGTGAAGGAGTTGACAGGAGTCAAGATGCAGTTGTTTCGCCCGCCATATGGAGATTATGATGACGCTGTTGTTTTAAATGCCAGGGAAAATGGATATTATCCGATTCAGTGGGACGTGGATAGTCTGGATTGGAAAGACTACGGGACAGACAGTATTTTGAATACGGTGCTGAATCATAAGGCACTTGGAAATGGTTCGATTATCTTGTGCCACAATGGGGCGAAATATACGGCAGATGCTCTGGATGCATTGTTGGACGGATTGAAAGAAAAAGGTTATCAGGTAGTGCCGATATCGCAACTGATTTATAAAGAAAATTACCATATGGACGTGACGGGAAGACAAATTCCAGACGCGAAGTAGCCCCCCCCGGAAAAGCCCGTAAAATGGGCGAAAAATCAGAATATACACATCAATTAAAGAACATATATAGAATAGTTTAATATTTGCTGTTCCTTTTATTTAAATTCTTGATTGGACAATGGAAAAGTAATTGTGGTAACATTAAATGCGTACTTGTTAACGTTGATAATTATTGCTTAATAAAGCAGTGATACAACTGGGGAAAAAGAAAAGGAGAACTTAATGAAAAAGAAAATCGTAAGCGCACTTTTATGTGTCGCAATGATCGCAACTATGGTAACGGGTTGTGGTGGAAGCAAATCCAGTTCTACATCTGGAAATGCAGATTCTACAGCTAAGCAGTTTGAGATTAATGCAGCAATTGCAGCAAATCCACCTGCACTTGATCCACACACTGTAAATGCTAATGTTACAGGTGCAATTGGAATTCATATTTATGAAGCTCTGTTCCAGATGGATGAGAATTATGAACCACAGCCAGTACTTGCAGAGTCTTATGAGATGAGCGATGATGGAAAAGAGTACACAATCAAACTTCGTCAGGGAGTAAAATTCCACAACGGAGATGAGATGAAGGCAGATGATGTAGTAGCATCTATGAATCGTTGGATGGAGCTTTCACCAAAGGCTAAAACACTCATTGGCGGTTCAGTGTTTGAAAAAGTAGATGATTATACAGTGAAACTTACTGTAAATGAGCCATCTTCTGATATCATCATGGTTCTTGCAAGCCCGATTCAGTTTGCAGCTATTTATCCAAAGTCAGTTGTTGATTCAGCAAGTGATGAGGGTGTAAAGGAATATATTGGAACTGGTCCGTATAAAGTAGCAGAGTGGAAGCAGGATCAGTATGTAAAACTTGAAAAAAATGAGGATTATCAGCCGGCTGAAGGGAAATCCAGTGGTCTTGCAGGAGCAAAAAATGCACAGGCTGATACAATCACATTTAATATTGTAACAGATACAGCGACTCGTATCGCAGGTGTACAGAATGGTCAGTATGACATTGCTGAGGATATCCCGGCAGATCAGTACAAAGATCTTGCAGCAGACAAGAATCTGACTATGGATGTTCGTAGTGGTGGTACACTGAACCTGTTCCTGAATACAACAGAGGGTGTTATGGCTGATGAGAAAGTACGTCAGGCAGCTCTTGCAGCACTTAACTGTGATGATATTCTGATGGCAAGTTATGGAGATGCTGATCTTTATAAGCTGAATGCAGGTTGGTGTAATCCGGATGATGCTCAGTGGGGAACAGAGGCTGGCTCTGAATATTACAATCAGAACGATGTAGAGAAAGCGAAAAAGCTTCTTTCTGAGTCAAGCTACAACAACGAAAAAATCGTATTAGTTACAACACCAGAATACAATGAGATGTACAACGCAACATTAGTTGTTCAGGAACAGTTAAAAGCAGCAGGATTCAATGCAGAAGTTGAAAGTTACGACTTCAGCACATTCATGGAGCACCGTGCAGATCCGAAACAGTTTAGTATGTATATTACAAGTAACAGCTACAACATGCTTCCAATTCAGTTATCAGTACTGGATAAAGGATGGGCAGGACTGGATCGTCCGGAAGTAACAGACGGAATCAAAGCAATCCGTTCAGCATCTTCTAACGAGGAAGCAAAAGCTGCATGGGAAGACCTCCAGTCATTCATTTATGAATATGGTGCAGCAAGTGTTATCGGACATTTCACAAACATTACAGCTATGAACAGCAAAGTTGAGAATTATCAGTACCTGAGATTCCCAATTTACTGGAATATCACTTTTGCAGAGTAATAGATGGAAGAGTTTACTTACATCTAGGTGAGTCTTGAATAGTAAACACAGCGGCGGAATGCGAAAGCAACCGCCGCTTTTGCGAATTTTAGGAATATTTTCATTGAACTTGAAAATCATGGAGGAGGAAACTATATGTTATCTTATATTGGAAAACGTATTCTGTCATTGATTCCTGTACTCTTTGTTGTGTCATTTGTTGTTTTTCTGGTTGTATATATGATACCGGGAGGACCTGCGACAGCAATTTTAGGACTGGAAGCATCAGCAGATCAGATAAATGCTTTGAATGCGCAACTTGGCTTTGACAGACCATTTCTTGTGCAGTATGGTGACTGGATCGTCAATGTATTTCAGGGGAACTGGGGGGATTCATTTTTTTTACATGAGTCTGTAACAGAAGCAATTGCTGAATATTTTGGACCAACAATCAGCCTTGCAATTCTTGCGCAGTTAATTGCATTAGTTCTTTCTATACCACTTGGGATTCTTGCAGCATATAAGAGAGGAAGCGCGACTGATGTAGCAGCAGTATCTGTGTCATTGCTTGGTATTGCAATTCCAGGATTCCTTTTAAGTATGTTCTTAATGTTATTTTTTAGTGTGTATCATCACTGGTTCCCGGTAGCAGGGTATGCACCATTGGCAAATGGACTGTTGGAACATTGGAAATATCTGTTTGTTCCTGCACTCTCACTTGGAATTGTACAAGCTGCTTATATTACACGAATGACAAGATCATCACTTCTTGAGGTGTTATATAAAAATTATATTCGCACAGCAAGAGCAAAAGGATTAAAAGAAAGAAAAGTAGTTCTTCGCTATGCACTTAAAAATGCGGCGCCTGCAATTCTTACAGCAGTCGGACAGTCATTTGGAAGTCTGATTACAGGAACAATCGTAACGGAGACGTTGTTTAATATTCCGGGGCTTGGAATGTTGACAATGGGTTCTATTAATCGAAGAGATGTATATGTAATCCAGGGAGTTGTATTATTTGTAACATTATTGTATGTACTGGTAAATCTTGTGGTTGATATTTTATATGGATTTGTAGATCCAAGACTGCAGCCAGGCAGAAATAAATAACGGGAGGGCGGAAAATGGTATTAACAAGAAAAGGAATTTCTGCCTCCAGTGAGGCAATTATAAAAGAACAACGACAGATTACAAGAGAAAAATTACTCGCAAGTCCGGGACTGATTATCGGAACAATTGGATTTTTATTAATTCTGGTTACTGCAATATTAGTTCCGATTCTCAACACGCAGGATCCAAATGCAATGGTGGTCATGGATCGTCTGAAAGCACCAAGTGCTGCACATATTTTTGGAACAGATGAATTAGGAAGAGACTTATTTATCCGTGTAATGTACGGAGCAAGAGTTTCTCTTTGGGTTGGCGGTTGTGTCGCAATCTTTTCCTGTGTTTTGGGAACAATTATCGGACTTTATGCAAGTTATTTCAAAGTGCTTGATCAGATCCTTATGAGAATCTGTGATGGATTGATTGCAATTCCGGGTATCTTACTTGCGATTGCATTGATTGCGGCACTTGGAACATCAAGCTGGAATGTAGTTGTAGCACTTACAATTGTATATACTCCAAACGTAGCGCGTACAGTACGCGCCAGCGCTATGGTTATTCGTGAGCAGACTTATGTAGAAGCTGCAAAAGTACAGGGAAGCGGAAATTTCAGAATCTTATGGAAACTGATTCTTCCGGGCGTTATTTCACCACTGACAGTTCAGGCTTCTTACATTTTTTCACAGGCAATTATTTCAGAAGCATCTCTTAGCTTCCTTGGAGCGGGTGTTCCGGCACCGGCAGCCAGTTGGGGAAATATGCTGGAAGCAAGTAAAGCAGTACTTTCAAAGGCACCTTGGACAATGATTGTACCAGGAGCAGCAGTTATTATATGTGTACTGAGTCTAAATCTTTTTGGAGATGGACTTCGTGACTTTATGGATCCGAGAACAAAAGGAGGTGTGAAAAAATAATGAGCGATACAATATTAGAGATTAAAGATTTACACGTTCTGTTCCCGGTACATAAAAAGTGGCTTCCGGCAGTAGATGGCGTGAATTTGAAGATTGAAAAAGGTGAGATCACTGGCGTAGTTGGTGAATCTGGTTCCGGAAAAAGTGTTATGTCCCAGACAATTCTAAGACTTCGTGATCATGATACAAATGTCCGCTATGAAGGTGAAATTTTATTCGAAGGTGAAGATTTGTTAAAGCAGCCTTTAAATAAAATCCGTGATATCAGAGGAGACCGTATTTCGGTTATTTTTCAGGATCCATTGACTTCATTGAGTCCGGTTCATACTGTAGGCAGTCAGTTGAGTGAAGTACTGACTTTGCATAAAGGGTTAAATAAAGAACAGGCAAAAGAAAAAGCAATTGAAATGTTAAAATTGACAGGAATCCCAAATCCGGAGAACTGTTTTAAACAGTATCCATATGAACTTTCTGGTGGTATGCAGCAACGTGTTATGATTGCAATGGCATTATCCTGCGAGCCAAAGCTTTTGATTGCGGATGAGCCAACAACAGCACTTGATGTAACAATTCAGGAACAGATTCTGCAGCTGATCCGTGAATTGAACGAAAAGCTTGGAATGTCTGTATTGTTTATTACCCATGACATGGGAGCAGTTGCAAATTTATGCCATAATGTAAAAGTTATGTATCTTGGTCAGGTGGTTGAAGAAGCATCTACAGAAGAATTGTTCCAGAATCCGCTGCATCCATATACACAGGGACTACTGTCATGTATTCCGCACCTTGGAGTGAAAAAAGGAGAACCGCTGCCAGTGATTGAAGGATCAGTGCCTCCGTTATCTAAAGTACCGGTAGGGTGTCATTTCTGTACCAGATGTAAGATGGCAGATCAGCACTGCATGGAACATGAGCCGCCAGCCTGCGAAGTTGCTCCGGGGCATGTAGTGAAATGTTGGAAATATGCCGAATCCGGAAAGCAGGAGGTGTAAAGATGAGTGAACATTTGCTTGAAGTAAAACATTTAAAAAAATCATATCCGGTGTATGATAATTCTGGAAAATTATTTGCAAAGAAGAAACATATGTGTGCGGTCGATGATATGTCTTTCTTTATTGAAAAAGGAGAAACTTACGGACTGGTAGGAGAATCTGGATGCGGAAAATCTACGACAGGAAGAACAATTGTTGGTCTGAACCATGCAGATAGTGGAGAGATTTTATACAATGGAAAGGACTTATGTAAATTAAGTGATAAAGAATTCCGCCCACTGCGTAAAGACATTCAGATGGTATTTCAAGACACTTTATCAGCGCTTAATCCGAGACAGAGAATCGGAGATAGTTTAAGTGAGACTTTAAAAATCCACGGAATGACAGATAATGAGAAGAGAAGAGAAGCCGTAGTTGAAATCCTGAAAAAGGTAGGACTTTCCGAAGAGCATTATTTCAGGTTTCCACATGAATTATCAGGCGGACAGGTTCAGAGACTTGGAATTGCCGGAGCTTTGATTATCCAACCGAAGCTGATTGTCTGCGATGAGCCGGTATCTGCGCTGGATGTGTCTATTCAGGCTCAGATTTTGAACATGCTTGTGGAACTTCAAAAAGAATTGGGACTGAGTCTTTTGTTTATTTCTCATGATATCGGTGTGGTACGTTTTATTTCAGACAGAATCGGAGTTATGTATCTTGGAACTCTGATGGAAGAGACAGAGACAGAAGAACTTTTTGAGCATCCATTGCATCCATATACGGAAGCATTGTTTGAGGCGGTTCCTGATCCGTATATCAAACGTACGGAATTAAAAGGATTAAGTGGAGAACAGCCGGTTCGAACAGAAGATTTTAAAGGTTGTGCGTTCTATACAAGATGCCCATATGCAACAGATCGTTGTAAGGCAGAAAGACCGGAACTTAGAGAAGTGAAACCGGGACATAAAGTAGCCTGTCACAGATATGATAATGACTAGTATAAACCTTTTAAATTAGCATAATAAATCAGAAAAAGCGTCACTTATATTTTGTATGAGCGGCGCTTTTTTTGATATGGTGTTGCTGAAAGTATTTAGTCGTAATTATCTTTTGGGCAGATTATTTTGAAAATGTAGAATAGATTTTTACCAGTTCTATGACCATGTCTACAACTTTATCCATGCTTTGGGCAGAAATGTGTTCATAAGGACCGTGATAAGCGTGTGCCCCAGTTCCGATATCAGGGCATGGAAGTCCGCGAAAACTAAGATGACAACCATCAGTCCCGCCACGGATTGGAGAAACATTAGGAATTAGTCCAACTCTTTCACACGCAGATTTTGCATTTTCAATTAAGTGGATATTTTGTTCAATGATATCTTTCATATTATAATACTGGTCGGTTATACAAAGTTCTACGGTTCCTGCGCCCCATTTTGCATTTAATTGTTCAGCAATGGAAAGAAGGTGATTTTTGCGATTTTGAAACTCAGTGTTGTCATGATCCCGAATAATATAATCCATATGAGCAGAACCACAGTCTCCAGTTATATGAACTAAATGATAGAAGCCCTCATAACCTGCAGTATCACGTGGTGTTTCGTGCTTGGGAAGTTGGTTATTAATTTCCATAGCGAGCAGGCAGGCATTGATCATAGTATCTTTAGCAGAACCAGGGTGGACGCTCACGCCATGAATGTCAAAAGAGGCGCTGGCAGCATTAAAGTTTTCATATTGTAAGTTCCCCTCCGTAGAGCCGTCAAGTGTATATGCAAAATCGGCATCGAACAAATCTATATCAAAAAGGGAGATACCGGTTCCAATCTCTTCATCAGGCGTAAAAGCAATACAAATCGGGCCGTGAGGTATCTGCTGGGACTGCAAGCGTTCAACCAGTGTCATAATCTCAGCAATTCCGGCTTTATCGTCAGCTCCCAGAATGGTTGTGCCGTCGGTCGTGATCAGTGTGTGGCCGGTTAGAGCTTTGAGATGTTCAAACATATCAGGACTAAGAATAAGACCACTGTTTCCAAGGGGCAGATCTTTGCCATTATAATTTTCAGTTATGACTGGCTGAATTGCATGTTCGCAATAATCAGATACAGTATCTATATGAGCAATAAAACCAAGTGCAGGAGCATTTTCATATCCTTTTGTGGCTGGAAGTTTTCCATAGAGAAAACAATGTTCGGTGAGGTGAATGTCAGAAACACCGAGGCTCTGCATTTCGTCTTTCAAAAGATTAGCCAGGTCAAATTGACATTTTGAAGAAGGTGTTGTGTTACTGGTTTCATCGCATGGCGTGTTGATTGCGACATATTTTAATAAACGTTCATAAGCTTTCATAAGAATCTCCTTGTGTGTGATTTATATCATATATATCGTAGCATATTTGAAAATAATATGTGAGGTTAATAATGAAAAACTATAAAAGAGATAGAACTTGTAATAAAAATGTAATAATAGTTAGAAATATAATTTTTCAAAAACCTATTGACCTTTCCCTGAATATAGAGTAATATTTATGTAACGCAAAAACAGATTGCGCTCTATAATTTAAATTCTGTGAAGAGAAAGAGTAGAGATAAGAGATTTCCCTACAGAGAGCTGTCGGTGCTGAAAGACAGTGGGAGGCTTATTTTGAAAATCATCTCTGAGAAGGAAAGCTGAAAGAATTACATCAGGTAAGTTTTCACGGGGATTTCCCGTTATAGAAATCACGTATGATTGTACGTAGTGAATATCACTTGTTTTAGAAGAACAGGGTGGTTGCGGAACTGATAATATGTCCGTCCCTATTTCAGGGGCGGACTTTTTGTATATATGGTGCCAGTGACGCAAGCTTTGCACTAATAGAAGCATAGATGTAGAAGAGTTAAAGCGTGGAGTAATCTGTAGGCATCATACTTATACACAACAAGAGAAAGGAGAAGATGCATGAGTAATCACACAGAGATCAGATGGCATGGCCGTGGCGGTCAGGGTGCCAAGACAGCAGCATTACTGTTAGCTGATGTTGCATTTAAGACAGGAAAATACGTACAGGGATTTCCGGAGTATGGTCCGGAGCGTATGGGTGCGCCGATCACAGCGTACAACAGAATCAGCGATGAGGTGATCCGTGTACATTCTAACATTTATGATCCAGAGTTTGTAGTTGTTGTAGACGAGTCACTTCTTGAGACTGTAGATGTAACAGCAGGACTGAAAAAAGAGGGGGCAATCCTTGTAAATACAGCCCGCCCGAAAGAAGAGATTATTCCACATCTGAAAGGATACGAAGGAAAACTTTACACGATAGATGCACACAAAGTATCTATGGAAGCTATGGGAAGATATTTCCCGAATACACCGCTTCTTGCAGCAATCGTAAAAGTTGCAAATATCATGGACGAAGAGACATTTTTAAGAGAGATGCAGGCTTCTTTCAAACATAAATTCGCCAGCAAGCCAGAGGTTATCGACGGTAACATGAAGGCTCTTGAGATGGCACTGAAGGAGGTAAAATAATGGCTACAGATATCAGCAAATTAGGAGTTAAGACAAAATGGCAGGATCTGACTGAAGGAATGATCGTTGCCGGAGCAGGGACTTCAAAGGATTTCCACACCGGTGAGTGGACAAGTGTAAAGCCGGAATTTATTGAAGACAAATGTAAACAGTGCCTGTTATGTGTACCTGTCTGTCCGGACAGTTGTATCCCGGTTAAGGATATGAAAAGAGGCGCATTTGATTATGACCATTGCAAAGGATGCGGTATTTGTGTAAAAGCATGTCCGTTCGGTGCAATTACGATGGAAGGAGTGAAATAAGATGGCAGGAAAAAGAGATCGTTTATCAGGAAATGAAGCAATAGCAATCGCTTTAAGACAGATTAATCCGGACGTATTTCCGGCATTCCCAATCACACCATCTACGGAGATTCCACAGTATTTCGCTTCATTTGTAGCAAATGGACAGGTGGATACAGAATTTATCCCAGTCGAGAGTGAGCATAGTTCTATGTCAGCAGCAATCGGAGCATCCGCTGCAGGAGCACGAAGCCTTACAGCAACTTCTTCTTGTGGACTTGCTTATATGTGGGAGGAACTTTACATTGCAGCTTCTAACAGACTTCCGCTTGCACTTGCACTTGTAAACCGAGCACTGTCCGGTCCGATCAATATCAACTGTGATCATTCTGACAGTATGGGAGCAAGAGATGCAGGCTGGATCCAGATTTACGCAGAGAATAATCAGGAAGCTTATGACAACATGGTTCAGGCTTTCCGCATTTCCGAGCATAAAGATGTACGCCTTCCAATCATGATCTGTCAGGATGGATTTATCACAAGCCACGCCGTAGAGAACATTGAACTTCTGGAAGATGCAGACGTCAAGAATTTTGTTGGTGAGTATGAGCCGGAAGATTATCTTCTGAATCCAGAGTGCCCGATGGCAGTCGGCCCTTACTCTATTACAGATTATTATATGGAAGCAAAGCGTAACCAGGCAGAAGGCACAAGAAATGTCAGCCGTGTCGTAAAAGAAGTGGCTGAGGATTTTGAGAAGCTTTCCGGCAGAAAATACGGACTTTTCGAGGAGTATCGTATGGAAGATGCTGAACGTGCAGTTGTTATCATTGGTTCCGCAGCAGGAACAACAAAAGATGCAGTAGACAGACTTCGCGAGCAGGGAGAGAAAGTCGGACTGATTAAGATTCGTCTGTTCCGTCCATTCCCGGCTGATGAAATTGCAGAAGCATTGAAAAATGTCAAGGCAATCGCGATCATGGATCGTGCAGAGAGTTATACAAATCACGGTGGCCCACTTGGAGCAGATGTGATGTCTGCATTATTCCGTGCAAGAAGCCAGGCACTCGCAATTAACTATGTATATGGACTTGGTGGACGTGATGTGCGTGTCGAAGATATGGAAAATGTATACGAAACACTGAAACAGGTCATTGCAGATGGTGATGCCGGAGAAATGTATCGTTACATGGGAATCAGAGAATAAAGGAGGCGCGAAGAAGATGAGTTATAATTTTAAAGAGACAATGAACAAACCAGAGCGTCTTGCTCCTGGACACAGAATGTGCGCCGGATGCGGCGGAACAATCGCAGTAAGAAATGTCCTTCGTGGTCTTCATGAAGGGGACAAAGCAGTCATCGGAAATGCAACAGGATGTCTGGAAGTTTCTACATTTACATATCCATACACAGCATGGGAAGACAGCTACATTCACAATGCATTTGAAAATGCAGGGGCAACACTCAGCGGTGTTGAAGGCGCTTACAAAGCGTTAAAGAGAAAAGGGAAATTACAGGATACAAACTACAAATTTATTACATTTGGTGGAGACGGCGGTACATACGATATCGGACTTCAGTCATTATCCGGGGCAATGGAGCGTAATCAGGATCTTGTATATGTGTGCTACGATAACGGAGCTTATATGAACACAGGTATCCAGCGTTCTTCTGCAACACCAATGTATGCAGATACAACAACAACACCAGTTGGAAGCGAGAGCAATGGTAAACCGCAGAACAGAAAAGATCTGGCATCTGTAATTGCGGCACACGATATTCCGTACGTTGCACAGACTACATTTGTACAGAACTTTAAAGATCTGCACATCAAATCCGAAAAAGCTATCTATACACCGGGTGCAGCATTCCTAAACATTATGGCACCATGCCCGCGTGGATGGAGATACAACACACCAGACATTATGGAAATCTGTAAACTTGGTGTAGAGACATGTTACTGGCCGCTGTTCGAGGTCGTAGAAGGAAAATGGATCCTGAACTATGAGCCAAAGAAGAAACTTCCAATCGAGGACTTCTTAAGACCACAGGGAAGATTCAAACATTTATTCAAGAAAGGCAATGAAGATCTTCTTGAGGCATTCCAGAAGGAAGTAGACAGAAGATGGGAAGACCTTCTGTTCAGATGTTCAAGATAAATGTAAGATGCGTTCATAATCAGCAGGCATGGAGTGGCAATAGATTCCGCTCCGGGCTTGCAGATCATGAACATAGAAAGATTTATGAATTAGGGAAATGAGGTAAAGGCATGGGACTTGCAATACCAATCGAGACAAGTGCAAGGCACATTCATCTGTGCCGGGAAGATTTTGAAATATTATTCGGAGAAGGAAAAGAGCTGACATTTAAGTCAGAGCTCAGCCAGCCGGGACAGTTTGCCTGTGAAGAGCGCCTGGAGGTCCGCGGACCAAAAGGAGCATTCGAGAGGGTTGCAGTTCTTGGACCTTTCCGTGGGGAGACTCAGGTGGAAATCTCTATGACAGATTCCAGAAAACTGGGAATTCCAGGAATGATACGTCAGTCCGGAGACACAGCAGGGACACCTGGATGTACACTGGTGGGACCGTGTGGAAGCGTGGAATTAGACCACGGTGTGATTGTGGCAAAACGCCATATACACATGACACCGGTACAGGCATATCAGTTAAATGTAAAAGATAACGACTCTGTATTCGTCATTACACAGAGCTTTGAACGGGCACTGATATTCGCAGATGTCATCGTTCGCGTCAGTCCGCAGTTCGCACTTGCAATGCACGTAGATACAGACGAGGCAAATGCATTCGCAGGAACCGAGAACCCGACAGGAACACTGCTCAAGCTCTTCGGAGGAAAATCCGAAGAACTACAAAGATGGGCAGATGAGATCCAGAGTGGTATTCATCGGATATAAAATTATATAATACAGGCACAAGAATAGTCCTATAAGGCACGCTCGCGCTACCTTCCGCTGGTAGCGGTACGTAAGCGACCAAAAGACGGTCGCTAAGTACCGACCGCTCCAGAGTACCTTTACGGACTATTCTTGTGCCTTATTTTATACTTTTAAGTCCTGGATTCGGGCAAGGAGGCACGCTCGCGCTACCCTCCGCTGGTAGCGGTACGTAAGCGACCAAAAGACGGTCGCTAAGTACCGACCGCCCCAGAGTACCTTGTAGTGGAGGATTTTTTGTTATATACAATATTCTTTATCTTGGATTCAGGTGGGGAGGCACGCTTGCGCTACCCTCCGCTGGTAGTGGTACGTAAGCGAAAACTGGTAGGTGCAAAAAATGCGACAACCATTATGAGTCAACTATCGCAAATTTTGCGACAATTGCTGAATATGGAATTGGAAATATAAGAAATGTACAAAAAGATCAGAGTATGGTAGAATTATAAGAAATATTCGAAGGAATTTATGATCATGGGACTTTTTAATCTTAATAAGAAAAAAGCCGATTTTATTAAAATAAAGGTAGAAAAACTGGTTGATTGGAATGAGCCCAATGGAGATGGCTGTGTAGTATCGGATAAAATTACAAAAGAAGGATTTAAGGTTGGCTATATGTATAGAGAGAAGCCAGAAGAAGGAAGACCGGATAGTGGTTGGAGATTTTTGGCTGGTAATGAAGACGAGGAATATATGAATGACTCGAATAATCATCATATATTTGCCGTTAATACAATTTGTAATTATGATAAAGATATTATTCCGTATATAAAAGCTAAGATAGGAAGCGTATATATAAGAGTTGATGGAAATAGTTTTGGAATAGATGACGGTTCGAAACCGATATTCTTAGATCGGCAGAATAGATAACTTGCGCTTGAAAGAGTTTGTGTGTATACTTGATTTAGAATATTTTGTGCGTGAGTGCTAAGAACAGGAGGTAGCGGTATGCGTGATTTTTTAGATAAGGTGAAGGAAGTTTTTGACCGTGAATGGTCAGGTGAAGAGAAGGTTCTGATTATGCTTTGTTGTGTTCTTTTAGGAGTGATTTATGGATTTTTAATTTCTCCAATTAAAAAAGGAATTTCCGTTGGCAATAACAATGGAAATAATTATAACGAATTTGCAGATGATTACTGGTTAGATGACGAAGAGTAGAATAAAAAGTAAGAAATATTGATGCCGGATCAGAGTGATATGTGCCTGAAAATTTGGACATATTTTATGAAGTAACTTAAACAAATGAGGATTTTCTGTGTTGGACAGGAGGTCTTCATTTTTTATGCAGATATATATCAGTTGGGAGATGACTCCCACCTCTAGGTGGTGAGAAACAAGCTGGTATCAGTGGCGGGAGTCAATCCCCCAGCTGATATAGCCTCC
>OGYX01000404.1_pt1 | contig 33819 bp, 27 predicted proteins | sample 1576601 | NCBI WGS metagenome assembly OGYX01 (sample SAMEA3541561, study PRJEB24748) | human gut metagenome | biome: human gut; feature: human-associated habitat; material: faeces | place: China | collected 2012 | reverse complement strand
ATGACCAGACAGAGGCTATGACACTTGGTACCAGAATCGTTGTTATGAAAGACGGCGTTGTTCAGCAGGTAGATACTCCTCAGAATCTGTACCAGAAACCAGGCAACCTGTTCGTAGCTGGATTCATGGGATCCCCGCAGATGAACTTCCTGGATGCAGAAATCAAAGAAAAAGGTTCCGATCTTGTTGCAGTAATCGGCAAAGACGAACTTGTTATCCCGGCTACCAAAGCAAAAGCTCTTAAAGATGGCGGCTATGTTGGAAAAACAGTTGTTATGGGTATCCGTCCGGAAGATGTTGCAGACAGAGCTGACGGTTCCATGTCTTCTACTGTTAAAGTATACGAGCTTCTTGGTGCAGAAGTATTCCTGTACTTCGATGTAAACGGAACTCAGATTACAGCTCGTGTTGATCCTGGCACAAAAGCAAAAACAGGTGATCCGGTTAAATTTGATTTCAACATGGAGAAAACTCATTTCTTCGACAAAGATACCGAACTGGTTATCACAAACTAAGATTCAATCAAAATATCAGACCCGGGGCATTTACCCCGGGTCTTTTTTTCAGAAAACTATTTTCAGAAAGGATGGTTCAATGTCAGTACAGAGAACACTACAAAAATATATGGATGACTGGAAACGCATCAGTCATTTCGATTTCTGTCTTCTTCAGGAAGATAATTCCATTTTGGTCACCACCTGTGACCGCCGCCTTCCAGCAGAATCCAAACTGGAAGAATTCCGAAACAGCACTGCTCTTTGTCTGTCAAATGCCACCTGCTGTCTCTACAAAATAACAGAAAAAAATGAACAGCTTCTTCTCATTGTGTGGGGAAGCGAAGATTCTGTTTCCACGATTGGCGAACTGGCTGTCTGCCAGATTGAGAGTATCCTGGAAAGTTATGCCGAAAAAAATGACAAAAATGCCTTTATGCAGAAACTGCTCCTTGGAGATTATACAGATGTAGAGGCCTTTAACCGGGCACGCAAACTTCATATTTCTTCCAGTGCAAGGAGAGCTGTCTTTCTCGTTGAAACCCGTCAGTCCAAGGATGAACACGCCTTGGCTACCATCAAAAATATATTTTCTGCACGCACGCATGATTTCATCACTTCTATCGATAATCGTGGCATTATCGTCGTCCGTGAACTGACATCTGCAGAAACATATGACGATCTGGAAAATATTGCACATATGCTTGTAGATATGCTGGGCACAGAAGCCATGACACAGGCCTGGGTTGCTTACAGCAACACGGCAAATGACCTGAAAGATCTTTCCAATGCATACAAAGAAGCACGCACCGCTCTTGAGATTGGTAAAATTTTCTATGCCGAACGCAATGTCTTCGGATATCGCACTCTCGGTATTGGACGACTGCTCTACCAGCTTCCGGTTTCCATCTGTGAAATGTTCATCCAGGAAATTTTCGGAGATGAATCACTGGATTCCATCGACGGAGAGACACTGGCGATCATCCGTACTTTCTTTGAGAATAATCTGAATCTGTCGGAGACATCCAGACAGTTGTATGTGCATAGGAATACGCTTGTGTATCGTTTTGAAAAGATACAGAAACGGTTTGGACTTGATCTCCGTACCTTCGAAGATGCTATGACCTTTAAGCTTGCCATGCTTGTGTCCCGGTATCTGCGATATCAGAACAGAACCTGAAGGGGAGTCGTTTTTATTTCAGGAGCATCAGGTGTTCAGGTGGAAGATAGAGATATTTCGGCAGGTTCTTATCATGCTCGTCCGTAAAACTTTTTTTCGGGCGCATCCACCAGAGAACTGCCCCGTCTTCCATTCCCGGACTTTTCACCAGATACTGATGTTCAAAGGTTGTCTCCACATACTCTGCCGCTTCAAATACCAGGCAGTTTTCTCCCGCCTTCTCTGACGGACGAATCCAGTGACCGCGGATTGCGATATGTGTCATATCCAGTTCCACCTTCTGCTCTGTACGAAGAGATATTCCCCAGTCCAGAGCAAATACCTGATATTCTCCCATACGTTCAATTCTCGAACTGTTTTTGCAGCCGGTCAGTCTTGCTGCTTCCAGAAGCTGTGGCTGTTCAAATAATTTTCTTGTATCACCAAATATCAGTGTCTTGCCATCTTTTAGAAGCATCAGCTCATTGCAAAATCTGAAGGCCTCATCTCGACTATGTGTGACCATCAGCATATCTCCCTGATACTGTTTTAGAAATTCCTGCATATCTTTTTGCAGTACATCCTTCAAATATCCATCCAGTGCAGAAAAAGGTTCATCCAGAAGGATCGCTTCCGGCTCACCGATCATCATTCTTGCCAGAGCAACTCTCTGCTGCTGTCCACCGGAAAGTTGTGATGGATAACGGTTTTCCAGTACCTCCAACTGATATCTTTTCATAAAATCTCTGGCTTTTTCTTCTCTCTGTCCCTTCTCACCACGATAACCGCACAGAATATTATCTTTTACTGTCATTGTCGGAAACAATGCATAATTCTGAAACAGGTACCCAATCCGACGCTCCTGCGGCTTCAGATTGATTTTCTTTTCTGAGTCAAAAACTGTTCTTCCATTGATCACGATTTTGCCTCTGTCCGGCGTCTCAATTCCTGCAATACAACGAAGTGTCATACTCTTTCCACTTCCAGATGCACCGAGGATTCCAGTTGCTGATGTATTGCTCTCAAACACTGACTTGAGCGAAAAGCCTTTAAAATTCTTTTCTATATTTACCTGTATTGCCATCAGATCCACCTTCTACTCTTCATGCCCCGCCCTGAGACAATATTGATCAGTGCCACGATCACAAACGAGATCACTACGATTACCACAACCCAGAACCCGGCTATATCATAATTTCCAGCCGAAGTTTCTGCTGCAATTGCAACGGACACTGTACGAGTCTTACCAAGAATGTTTCCTGCAAGCATGGAAGTCGCTCCATACTCACCAATTGCTCTTGCAAATGCCAGAACAGTTCCGGATGCAATTCCCGGCGCAGCCGCCGGAACGATCACTTTCCAGAAAATTCTGCGATCACTCATTCCCAGTGTCTGTCCTGCATAGATCAGATTCACATCCACCTGTTCAAAAGCAGCCCTTGCATTTCGGTACATCAGTGGAAATGCAATCACTGCAGCAGCGATCACGCAGCCTTTCCATGTCTGTACCACTTTAAAATCAAAATTCTCCATGAGAAATTTTCCGAAAGGTCTCCTGAGACTGAAGATCAACAGCAAAAAGAAACCAGCAACTGTCGGCGGAAGCACCAGTGGCATAGTCAGGATTCCATCCCATATTGCTCTCGATATCGGCTTCATCTTCATAATCTTACGTGCACAGAAAATTCCCAGAAAAAAGGCAATTGTCGTAGCCACTGCTCCGGTCTTTAAAGAAATCCACAATGGACTCCAGTTTATTTCCTGTAAAAATTCCATTCTTTTCTTTCCTTTTGTATGTACAAAAAGGGGCTGACATATATGCCGCCCCTTTTATATGTAATCGATAATTATTTAGCTTCTTCTGCAGTATCTGTTTCTTCGGTTTTGTCTTCCTTTGCATCTTCTGCAGTTTCTTCTTTCTTATCATCTGCTTTATATGCGGCAAACCCATACTCTTCAAATACTTTCATGGCATCATCCGTCTGCAGGTACTCAAGAAATGCATCTGCAGCAGCTGCTTCTGCGTCAGATGCCTCTGCGTCTACAGTAAGTCCCACCGGATAAAGAACCGGTGTTTCCAGAGAACCTTCCGGAGCTTCTGCGATAACATCTACTTTGTCTGCAACGGATATAGCATCTGTTGCATAAACGATACCGATTTCGTTACTTCCCTCGCTGACAGATGCAAGCACATCTGTTACATTCTTGCCTTCATTAATCTCCATCTTGTTAACATCGTCTTCGATGCCAAGGTTTTTGAAGATTTCACGGGAATACTGTCCAACCGGTACATCCTCGCCCGCAAGCGCAATGTTCTTCGCATCTGTGATATTTTCGAAACCTGTAACTTTTGTTTCGCCATCCTTTGGTTTGATCAGAACAACTTTGTTCTCCAGGAGATCTACCACAGAGTCTTTCTTGGCCAGTTCCTCATCTACCAGCGCATCCATCTGTTTGGATGCTGCTGAAAAGAAGATATCACATCTAGAACCTTCTTCGATCTGTGTCTGTAATGTACCTGAACTGTCTGCATTGAAAAGGATATTAACATCCGGATACTCTTCATTAAAATCTTTCTGGATCTCATCCATTGCATTTGCAAGGCTTGCTGCAATAAATACATACAGATCACCACTTGCATCCTCTGTTGTTGCAGCCTGTACACTTCCTGCACTCATTCCTGCTACCATAACGCCAGCCAGCATTACAGTTAATATTTTTTTCTTCATGAATATATCTCCCTTCTTTTCTCTCAACTGTTGTTCAATATTCATGCTAATATTTTAACTGTAATAAAAATTCAAATCAATTTAACAGCTGCAATTTGCAATAGAAATTTTTTATAGAACCTCAAAATATTTTAGTAGTTCCAGTCATCACTGCCACTGTCATAGGAATCTGAATCATTTCCCTCATCAACATAATCATCGCTTCCGTCATCATAGTCGTCACTGTCATCATAGCTGCTGCCATCATCATAACTACTGTTATCCGAAGAACTACTGTCATCACTACTGTCATCACTGCTGTCGTCATAGCTGTCGTCATAGCTACTACTGTCCGAAGAGCCACTGTCATAACTACTGTCATCGCTGCTGTCATCACTGCTGTAAGTTTCTGTATCACTGTCATCGGATTCATCAGAGGATGCTGTCTGCTGTGAGTTGCCCTTTGTATCTTTTTCAGACTTGTCTGCAAGACTTGTGTATGTAAGATATGCTGTGGAGCTTTCTTCATCATAAGCAAGAGATGCTTTTTCCATATCACTGAGATCAATGCTGTAAATCTGGTAAACATCTCCTTTTGCAGTAACGATCTTCATATCATATACAGTTGTAGTTGTTGTATCTGTTGATTCATCTGTACTGTCTGAAGAAACAGCTGTGTCATCCGGAGTATAGAACATCTGTACCTGTTCAGATGCTTTTACAGAAGCTTCTGCCGGAATCAGGTTCTTGCCCCAGTCATCTCCGCCGGATGTCATCAGATAGATTTCTCTCAGATCATCCTGCAGACCATTGGTCATATAAATATATTTCGCCTGAGAAGTTTTAACTCCAATCACTTTCGGAGCCGGTGTTGATGTCGGTACCGGTGTTACTGTTACCGGAACTTCTGTCGGTGTCGGTGTTGCTGCCGGAGTCGGTGTCACTTCAACAACCGGTTTTGAAGAACCACATCCTGTAAAGGTAAGTATCATTGTCATGCCAAGTACGAGCATTATATGTTTTGCTTTCATTATTTACCATCCTCTCCGGTCTGAAGACCGTTCTATTTCATTTTTTATTTTCCATAGTTCTCTTTATTATCCCATGTATGCTCTTAAAAGTCAAATCAGTGTTCATAAGTCAATATTCCGCGAAGTGTTTTGTCATATATATGACAAAATCCCGAGACATACAGGTCAAAATGCCATCACCGTAGGTGATTTAAAATGCATTTTGGCCAAGTGCTGTGAACGGAATGAACAGCAACTAAATCAGGCTGCCATAACAATATTTTACAGCAGCCTGGTCAGAATTTGATTCATTTCTATATTCAATTATCCAAGGAAATTTTTTCCTACAAAATAGCCCAGCACAAGAACACCAAGTACGATACGATACCAGCCAAAAGCCTTGAAATCATGTTTCTTAATATATCCCATCAGGAATTTGATGGCGATAATAGAAACAAAAAATGCAACCACAACGCCGGTGACCAGTGTAAGAACCTCTGCCGGAGTGAATGTGAGGCCGAATTTTACCAGTTTCAGCAGACTCGCTCCGAACATAACCGGAATTGCCAGAAAAAAGGTAAATTCTGCTGCAACCGTTCTTGAAGTACCAACAAGGATACCTCCAATAATCGTGGAACCGGAACGGGATGTTCCCGGAATAACAGATAATACCTGAAAAATACCAATCTTGAATGCCGTGGCAAAACTCAGATCTTCAAGAGATGTACAGATTGGTTTTCTTCGTTTATTGTAATTTTCTACAATGATAAAAATCACACCATAAACGATAAGTGCAATTGCAACAACCACATAGTTGTTAAATTTCTCTTCGATAAAATCATTGAATGGAAGCGCGATCACGATAGTCGGGATGCATGCCACTATAATCTTAAACCACAAAATCCATTTATCTTTATCACAGAACTTCTCCACAAAAGTCAGCACAATGCGAGAAAACGGATTTTTACGTGCAATCTGTGCTTTTTTCTTCTTGGGTATCTGTCGTATGTAAAATGGCCACAGCTTACTCCAATACAGGACAACAACCGCAAGGATTGCCCCCAGCTGAATGACTACCAGAAAAAAATCCTTAAATTCTTTGGTCATATCCATCTTGATAAACTCATCTACAAGGATCATATGACCGGTACTGCTGATTGGAAGCCACTCAGTAATACCCTCTACGATGCCGAGGATCACAACTTTTATAAACTCCAAAACACTCATGTTTCTTTTCCTCTCTGTTTTATTTTTCATGTATCAGTATATTACAGTTTCGGTGGTTCGTAAACCTTTCCATACATTTTAATTCAAAGTTTAAGTTTTGGTTAACTTTTCTTTTCTGCAACATACAAGACCGGAGAAACTTCTGCGGCTTCTCCGGTCAGTAAATCATTTTTATTCGATTATCTGCTTGCGATCGTTGCAATATCGATCAGTGTCAGATTGTGAAGGTCTGTATTCTCAAGACTGGTTACAAGTGCCTCTGCGGTGTCCAGACTGGTAAGGACATTAACGCCTGTCTCAATCGCATTTCGACGAATCACGAAACCGTCTTTCTGATGTTCCACACCCTGTGGAGGTGTATCAATAACAACATCGATCTTATGTCCCAGAATAAGGTCCATAAGGTTCGGCGCCGGCTGTTCCAGTTTGTTAGTACGGATTGCCTTGATTCCATTTTCTTTGAGGACTCTTGCTGTGCCTCTTGTTGCATAGATACGGTATCCAAGTGCCTCAAAACGCCTTGCGATCGGAACAACTTCCTGCTGATCTTCATCTTTGACAGTGATGATCATGTTCTTATACTTCGGAAGTTTGATTCCGGCTCCGATAAATGCTTTGTACAGAGCTTCGTTGAAGTTCTCTGCAATACCAAGACATTCACCTGTGGACTTCATCTCTGGTCCAAGGCTGATATCAGCGCCACGGATCTTCTCGAAGGAGAATACCGGCATCTTGATCGCGATATGTTTTGCTTCCGGCTGAAGCCCTGGCGTATATCCCATATCTTTGAGTTTGTATCCAAGGATCACTTTCGTTGCTAACGGTACGATCGGGATTCCGGTTACCTTACTGATGTATGGTACTGTACGGCTGGAACGCGGATTTACTTCGATAACATATACTTCTTCGCCACATACAATAAACTGAATATTGATCATACCAACTACATGAAGTGCTTTTGCAAGACGACGTGTATACTCAGCAATTGTATCTTTTGCTCTCTGGCTGATCGTCTGTGCCGGATATACGGAAATACTGTCTCCGGAATGGATACCAGCACGTTCAATATGCTCCATGATACCAGGAATCAGGATATCCTCTCCATCACAAACTGCATCGACTTCGATTTCTTTACCCATCAGGTATTTGTCAACCAGAATCGGATGTTCCTGTGCAATCTGATTGATGATTCCGATATATTCCTCTACATCCTCGTCACTGACTGCAATACGCATGCCCTGTCCACCAAGAACATAGGAAGGACGAACAAGTACCGGATATCCTAACTCGTTGGCAGCCTTTTTAGCTTCCTCTGCTGTGAATACAGTCTGTCCCTTCGGTCTCGGGATCTCACATTTTTCAAGGATCTCATCAAAGAGCTCACGGTCCTCTGCAGCATCAACATCTTCTGCAGATGTTCCAAGGATCTTGACTCCCATCTTCATCAGTGCTTCTGTAAGCTTGATGGCAGTCTGTCCACCGAACTGCACAACTGCTCCGTCCGGTTTTTCAATATTTACGATGTTCTCCACATCTTCCGGTGTCAATGGCTCGAAATACAGCTTATCTGCAATATCAAAGTCTGTGCTGACAGTTTCCGGGTTATTGTTTACAATAATTGTCTCATAGCCTTCTTTTTTGAATGCCCATGTACAATGTACAGAACAGAAGTCAAATTCGATACCCTGTCCGATACGGATCGGTCCAGAACCAAGAACAAGAACTTTTTTCTTATCATGGGCAGCAACTGCTTCATTTTCTGTATCCGGGCCGCCATACACAGAATAGTAATATGGTGTTGCGGCAGCAAACTCAGCTGCACAGGTGTCTACCATCTTATAAGCTGCTGTGATCTTATAACCCTGACGAAGAGCTTTGATATCTGCTTCTGTTCTTCCGCAAAGATTTGCGATCACATAATCCGGGAATTCCATGCGTTTTGCTTCAAGAAGAAGTTCTTCTGTAAGCGGCTGTGTCTTCAGAGCCTGTTCCATCTCTACCAGAATTGCAATTTTGTCAATAAACCATCTGTCGATCTTAGTGATTCTGTGGATATATTCTTTGGAAATATCTCTTCGGATTGCCTCCGCAATCTTCCAGATACGACGGTCATCTACAACTGCCAGTTCTTCAATCAGTTCATCCTCATCCAGGCCTGTGAAGTCATAGGACATCAGGCTGTCTACATGCTGCTCCAGAGAACGGATAGCTTTCATAAGTGCACCTTCGAAATTATGGCAGATACTCATAACCTCACCGGTAGCTTTCATCTGAGTAGTCAGTGTTCTCTTGGCAGTGATGAATTTATCAAATGGAAGTCTCGGAATTTTAACTACACAATAGTCAAGCATTGGCTCGAAACTTGCATATGTTTTTCCTGTAATGGCATTCGGGATTTCATCCAGTGTATATCCAAGCGCAATCTTCGCTGCAACTTTGGCAATCGGATAACCGGTAGCTTTACTTGCCAGCGCAGAAGAACGGCTTACACGAGGATTTACTTCGATAACACAGTATTCGAAGCTTTCCGGATGCAGCGCATACTGTACGTTACATCCACCTGTGATACCAAGTTCTGTGATGATATTCAGTGCTGATGTACGAAGCATCTGATATTCTTTGTCACCCAGTGTCTGAGACGGAGCAACTACGATAGAGTCACCTGTATGTACACCAACCGGGTCAATGTTTTCCATGTTGCAGACAGTAATACAGTTTCCTGCACTGTCACGCATTACTTCGTATTCGATTTCTTTCCATCCCGCGATACAACGTTCTACAAGAACTTCTCCTACACGGGAAAGTCTGAGACCATTCTCGAGGATTTCTCTCAGTTCGTATTCGTTATTAGCGATACCACCGCCACTTCCACCAAGTGTGTAAGCCGGACGGAGAACGACCGGATATCCTATCTTTTTAGTAAAAGCCACACCATCTTCTACTGTTGTTACGACTTTAGAAGCAGCAACCGGCTCACCGATTTTTTCCATGGTGTCTTTGAATTCCTGACGGTCTTCAGCCTTCTTGATCGTCTCTGCTGTGGTACCGATCAGACGCACATTATGTTCTTTAAGAAAACCTTTTTCTTCCAGTTCCATTGCAAGGTTCAGACCTGCCTGGCCACCCAGTGTCGGCAGTACGCTGTCCGGTTTTTCTTTAAGGATCAGCTGCTCTACAACCTCTACAGTAAGAGGCTCAATATAAACTTTATCTGCAATGTCTTTGTCTGTCATGATCGTAGCAGGGTTGGAGTTCAGAAGAACAACCTCCATGCCTTCTTCTTTCAGAGAACGGCATGCCTGTGTACCAGCGTAGTCAAACTCTGCTGCCTGGCCGATGATAATCGGACCGGATCCAATTACAAGAACTTTATGTATATCTTTATTTCTCGGCATGATCTGTTCCTCCCATCATTTCCATAAATCTGTCAAACAGGTAGCTGGAGTCCTGCGGTCCAGGGCAGGCTTCCGGATGGAACTGTACCGTGAAGATGTTTTTGCCTTCATAAGCCATTCCTTCGTTTGTACCATCGTTTACATTGACAAATGCAGGTTTTGCAATACCTTTTTTCTCAAGGGTTTCCGCATCAACCACGTATCCATGGTTCTGAGATGAAATATAAACACGTCCTGTTGCAAGATCCTTAACCGGATGATTGCCTCCTCTGTGTCCGTATTTCATTTTATGTGTATCACCGCCTGTAGCAAGTGCCATCAGCTGATGTCCGAGGCAGATTGCAAAAATTGGTACATCTGACGCATAAAGTTTGCGGATTTCTTCTATAATAGTAGTGCATTCCTTCGGGTCTCCAGGTCCGTTGCTGAGCATGATTCCATCCGGATGATCTGCAAGGATTTCTTCAGCAGATGTAAGTGCCGGATAAATCGTTACCTGACAGCCTCTTTCATTCAGAGAACGTGCAATATTGCGTTTTGCACCAAAATCCATAAGAGCAACCTTCGGTCCGTTTCCTTTCAGTACTTCCTTCTCACTGCATGTAACTTTTTCAACTACTTTTCCAGTTGTATATGCTTTTAAACGGGGGATTATTTCATCTAAATCATAATTTTCGTTGACTGTGATCATACCATTCATGGTACCTTTTTCACGAAGAATTTTTGTGAGAGCACGAGTATCAATACCGGCAATACCAGGTATATCATGCTTTTCAAGAAAATGCTGAATCGTATCCACGCTTCTGAAGTTACTTGGGATACGGGATAATTCACGAACAATAAAACCATCGATCCAAGGTTTCCTGGATTCCTGGTCCTCATAACAGATTCCGTAATTTCCAATCAAAGGATAAGTCATGCAGACAGCCTGTCCTGCATACGATGGGTCAGTCATTACTTCGAGATATCCGGTCATGGATGTGTTAAAAACGATCTCACTAATGACTTCTCTTGTTGAACCAATACTGGTTCCTTTGAACACATGGCCATCTTCTAATATCAGAAATGCTTTCATATAATCTCCCTTTCTGTTTTTATCTAAATCTTCAAGATTGTATCATAAGCGTTTCCTTTTTTCAACAGGTTAAAGTGCTAAAAATAATTAAGTTGTTCTAAAAAACTTTGTTTTGGCAAATTGTCTAAGTTGAAAATATAATTTAAAAAATTTCAAATTCTATGTTGACATTTCTTTTTCTATGAGGTATGATAATTAGGCAGTCAGCGAGACTGACTGATTTATAGTGAAATGCAGGAGTGGCGGAATTGGCAGACGCGCAGGCTTCAGGTGCCTGTGGTCGCAAGATCGTGTGGGTTCAAGTCCCATCTCCTGCATTATTTTTTTTGCCTTAAAATGGGTTGCATAAAAAAGAGTAACTGATTCTGATATCAAAGGCATCGGATACTGAAACGGCTTCTGAGTCTGGAAATACTAAAGATATACCCCGTCTGTTAAAATCATGGATTAAAAGTGCATAACTCGCTATCGCTCAGACAATGCACTTTTGAATCCATAACACAGCCAGGATACATCTAAGTATTTCTACAGACTCCTGCAGATGTTTCTGTATCCGATGTCTTTATATTCAGAATCTTTCTTCTTTTTAATCTGTGGGCACGGATCGCGCTTCGCGCTGATGGGTGTGGCTCGTTGGCCCCGCTATCTAAAATAAAGTCCGGTGAGAAGGGAAAGAAAAAATTTCAGCAAAGAAGTTTTATAATCAAGCTCTGGAGTTTAAGGATTTCCCATCACCGGGAAATCCTTCATCTATATTATTGCCGCTCAATGTATCTGGCGGCAACGAAGCCAAAATATCTTCCAGCAATACGAATATAATACCAGGTTGTGCCGTCTGCAGCTTTTCGTGTATCACATACATCAATAAGATTTCCCTGTTCCAAAATCGGATATTCTCTTAAATTAGGATACTCTGTACCGGCACCAGTCCGGACATTTAAAACTGTAGCGGTAACTTTCCCCACAAACTTCGGAATTTTGTTCAGTTTTTCTTTATCCGATGGTTCTTCTGCTGAATAGTCTTTATAAAATACATCTCTGTCCACATTACCAGTTATGCCCGGAACTCTTCCTTTACTGGTATACTGCCAGCCAATTCCTGCATCGGGACGGTAACGCTCCATCAATGTTCCATTATCATCCGACGGATAACGGGCAATCCAGAAATCATATTTTTTTAGTTCTTCACTGATCACATTGTTATACCAGTCCAGGTTGCAATAAATCCCAAAGCGATATCCGGCATCTACAACAATCCTTCGAAACTCCTCAGCCAGACGCTCAATCATTTTTTGCCCTAAGCGGCGTTGATTGCTGTATTCCAGGTCAAGAAAAACTGGATAACGTAATTGTCGTTCCCGTAAAATATCCACAACTCTTTCAGCTTCCTGTCTTACTGCAGCAACAGACAGTGCATACGAAAACTTATACACACCTGCGGGAATGCCATAATCCACACAGCCATTGTAATTACGTTCAAAGTAAGCATCTACATTATTTCCTGCCTCTGTTATACGAATGATTGCAAACTCTGTTCCCACATCTGCCACTTTTTTCCAATCAATTTCTCCCTGCCAGGCAGAAACATCAATTCCTCTATATTCCATTCTGCATCCCTCCCTGTTTTATAATAAGCAGTTTGAAATAAATAATTCCTTTTCTCAGCAGAGTTAATCTGAGATAAATTAATTGGATGAACCAGAATTTTTCAAATATTTGGGATTTATCTGTTGACATTCCGTCCTACATGAGGTATAGTAATTAGGCAGTTGTCGGTAGAGACATCTGATATATGAAATGCAGGAGTGGCGGAATTGGCAGACGCGCAGGCTTCAGGTGCCTGTGGTCGCAAGATCGTGTGGGTTCAAGTCCCATCTCCTGCATTATTTTTTTTGCCCAAAACAGGTGTGCTATTAAAACGAAGTTCGTATTCTATATATAAAACTCCTGATCTGAAAACAGCTTCGGAATTCAGAAGCACTATGGCTATTATCAGTCTGCTAAAATCATGGATTAAAAGTGCAAAACTCGCTAACGCTCAAACAATGCACTTTTGAATCCATAACACAGCCTGAAAATAACCTGAGTGCTTCTATAAATTCCTGCAGAGATTTTCTGATCAGGAGTTTTTATATCCAGAATTACATTTTCGTTTTAATTTTGTGGACACGGATCGCGCTTCGCGCTGACGGATGTGTCTCGTTAGCCACACTATCTAAGATAAAGTCCGGTGAGAAGGCACAAGAAAAAAACTCCAGCGGGATTCTGTGATGTTACTCTATACAAGGCTCGCCTTTAGAACTTCGTGCAGATATCGGATCATACAGGTTTTTGCGTTGATGCAGAAAATGCTGCTGTCTGAGCGACAGCGAGTTCAGCATTTTCTGCATCATATTTAGCAAAGTTCTGTATATCCTGATATCTCAGAAGTTATAAACTGAGCCAGGTATAGAGGAACATTCACAAAAATCCTACCTGGAGTTTCTCTCATTCCCTTCTCACCGGGAATCCTTTATTTTCCATATATAAATGCCCTTATACTAAATGGCACATCTTTATACTCTGGCCAGATCACTGCAAAGAACACAAAGATTGCCAGCACGATCAGCGCCACACAAATCGCCGCATAAACTTTCCTTCGAATTCCCTCTTTTTTGATCTGTACATCAAAAAGATTTCCATATCCCATTACCATGAAATACGTAAGCGGCACGATCATTGGCAGACTGTAACGTCCCTGTGGCTGATAATCCGATGCATAAGAATAATATGCATTCAATATATTCGGAATGATCATCGCAGCCAGCATGCACCAGTTGAAAATCCCCTTCACACTCCACTGTTTTTTCACACGGATTGCAAAAGTCTTCACCGGATGCAGGAATATCAGAAGAAATCCCGCTTTAATAAAGTCCAGATAATTGTTGATCAGCCATTTCGGCATAAACACATCCATATTTCCGAAACGACCGACAAAGCTTCCACTGACAAGCTCTACCCAGGAAAATCCGTCTTCCTGCGGGAAACCGTAATTCAACATATCCAGTAAAGAATATCCAGCCATCTGCGGTGTACGTCTATTGGATGGCTTGTAATTCTTTTTCGCATATTTTTCCGCACAGATCGTTGATGCATTCATACCAATAAAATCTCCGTCATAGAGAATTGCATTTCGAATGAACCACCATGCAGCCAACAGCAGAACGATCACACAGACAAGAAGTCCCTTTTTCACAAAATCCGTATACTTTCCTTTCTTTTTCGCCTCCATAAACAGAGTTATCCCAAAGAAAAAGATGCTGCAGAGAATAAATCCATACGCATTGTAATAGGACAATGCACATGCTGCCACACCCAATGCCAGGATCACACAGTTTTTGTATATCCATCCCTCATCCAGATACCGCACCCATGCATACACGATCACTGCCGTTGAGAATACCGCCAGTGCATCACAGTTAACATAAGTGAATACAAACAAAGAACCTGGCAACAGTCCTACAAAAGCCGCAGCTATCCATGCTTTTCTACGGTCAAACAACCGTTTTCCCATATCAAGTACCAGCCAGACTGTTCCAAGTCCAAACAGAATGTTTACAAATCTGGCTGCGAGAAGCAACGCAAACGGTGCTGTCGTCACAAAGCTTACTGCTTTCATAAAAACAGCTGCGATCATATAAGACAGAATCGGAGAAAATGCATAAGAAATTCCCCATACAACATTTCGTACCGACGGGTCATCCCCTACCGGAAGTGAACCATGCTTATAAATATAATCCGCAATCTGATAGCGCATCTGCTCATCCGGCCCGGCACCCATAGGCTGTACACGTGCCCACATCAGATAAAACACCAGCAGAAACAGGAAAAAAAGGATTTCCACAGTTGTCTCTGCACTTATTTTCTTACGTTTCAACTTACCTTCCTCCATCAAAACTCAAACTCTCTGATCTTTTCCGCAATATAATCCACATCATCCATTGAAAGATCATAGAACATCGGAAGCCTCAAAAGGCGTTCGCTTTCTTTCGTTGTATAAACATCTTTTCCATGAAACCTTCCAAACTTCTCACCTGCCGGAGAACTATGCAATGGAACATAATGAAAAGCCGGTGCAATTCCATTTTCACGGAGATAAGCGATCAGTCTTGTACGTACAGCAATATCTTTCACCTTAATGTAATACATATGTGCATTGTGTACACATCCCTCCGGAACGACCGGTCTCTGAATCTTTCCCTGTTTTTCCAGATCTTCCAGTCTCTCATGATATCCATCATAAACCTGATGACGTTTCCTGTTGATCTTATCACACTCTTCCAGCTGTGCATACAGATATGCCGCATTCATCTCGCTCGGAAGATAAGATGATCCATAATCAATCCATCGATATTTATCAATCTGTCCTCGGAAAAATTTACTTCTGTCCGTTCCCTTTTCACGCAGGATCTCAGCTTTTTCCTGATATTCATTCTTCTGGAATACCAGAGCACCACCTTCACCCATAGTGAAATTTTTTGTCTCATGGAAACTGTAACAGCCAAAGTCACCAATCGTACCAAGTGCCTTTCCATGATAATAAGCATCCACTCCCTGTGCTGCATCCTCAACAACTTTCAGGTTATGTCTGCGTGCAATCTCCATAATTTTATTCATCTCACAGCCAACACCGGCATAATGGACCGGAACGATTGCTCTGGTCTTCTCTGTGATCGCATCTTCGATAAGATTTTCATCTATATTCATCGTATCCGGACGAATATCAACGAATACGATCTTTGCACCTCGAAGTACAAAAGCATCCGCAGTGGAAACAAATGTATACGATGGCATGATGACCTCATCCCCTGGCTGGATATCACTCAGGAATGCCGCCATCTCCAATGCATGCGTACAGGATGTTGTCAGGAAAACCTGATTTACCTGGAAACGTTCTTTCATCCATGCTGAACAAAGCTTCGTATATTTTCCATCACCACAGAGCATGCCCTGAGCTACTGCATCCTGAATATACTTTAATTCATTACCGACAAGTGCCGGTCTGTTAAAATAAATCATCTGACTCCTCTACTTTTCTTTATAAAGAATACTTGGGTATCTTATTCTGAAAAACAATTTCTTCTCCATCCGGATCCGTCATACTCATTTTCTCAAAAAAATCTCTTGATATCTCATCAAGTTCTTCTCGGCTGCCTGCCTCTATATAATACAGTGCAAGGTACGGGTTCGGACCGTATGCCACAACTTCTTCTCCTGCCTCATAGAAAATCCACGGTTTTACAACCGCTTTATCTTCCGCGAGTTCATATGCAGCCTGTTGTTCCTGAATCTGTTTCAGTCTCCCATGAAAATACAAAACAGCTCCATGCATCAATGGTTTACGGATATCCTGCGCTTCCAACATCTTTGTAACATACTCGTTATCGTAAACATAATTCAGCAAAAGTTCTTCCATGTTAAAGCGATATACCATATCAGTCAGCTCATGCTCATAGCCAAAGAAACGTGCAGCAATCTCACAGACCTGGATTCCCTCTCCTGCTTTCCAGAAAAACTGCATGGAAAGCGGTCCTTCCTTCTGTCCGGTATACTCAATATACGACTGCAGCAGGGAAACCGCCGGTTCTTCCACCTTATCGATCAGGCAGCTCGGATACACATTTCGTGTGCTCTCCGGAAGCTCTCCTTCCGCAAACTGTGTTTTCTCTCTGTCTGCAATACTGATGACTCTCACCGCTCCATCAGAAACCCAGGTCATCATATTAAATTCAAATCCATCATTATATTCTTCAATCAGAATTTCATCCAGATCTGTAAACTCTGCGGTTTTACGAACACTTCCTGCAAGCTGCTCCTGATCTTTAATGATGAAAATTCCTCTTGAACCATATTTATCCAGCGGTTTACTGATCAATGGATATTTAAGCCCTGCTGTTATTTCGGCAAGTTTATATTCATTCTGTTCTGCTGCCGGTACTTTCACAAATCCAGGCGTCGGAAGCCCCAGTTTCGAAAGCAGTTCCCGACAGGCTGATTTGTCTCTGTACCAGCAAAGCTGTTCCGGTCTCAGATAGCAGGGCAATCCCGCTTTCTCTGCAATTTTGACCATGCATTCCATGAGCAGATCCGAAAAAGAGGTTATGATTCCATCAACCTTTTCTTTCTGGCAAAGCTCTGCCACTGCATCAATATCCGTAACAGGAATCACGTAAGATGCATCTGCATACTGTCTTGCCGGTCCATCTGGGTAACCATCACAGACGATCGTATAATATCCCCGTTCTTTTGATTTTTTTACAAGCTGTACAAATTCGCCCAGTGTACCAAGTATCAGTAATCTGTGCTTCATTCTCCGGCTGCCTCCCATTCTTTGATCCGTTCTGCCATATATTGCATTTCTTCTTTTCCATAACGCTGGTCACATGGCAGAGGCAGTACATCTGCCGCCCACTGATATTCCAGACTGCTCTCTGTACATTCTTCGAGAATGTTTTTCCAGTAGGTCGGTACAAAAATCTTATGTTCTGCAAGCCAGCGTCTTAACTTAAGGCCTTCTTTATGATAATACGGATAAACAAATGGCCCCTCCGGTGTCACCCGGGTAAAAATAAATTCTGACGGAAGTGCCTCGGAAAGTATACGATAATTTTCCTCTCTCTTACGTCTTCCCGTCTCATAATCGATTGCTCCCAGCAGATTCTCTGTCAGCCTGGACATACGTCGAATCTCCATGCCTTCATACCGAGCTGCATTCTGAAGCATCTCCTGATAGTAGACGCCTGCATTTTCTTCGTACCGCCCAAGGATATGTCCCATTCTTTTATTGGAATGATCCACTGGCTTATCCATCGGAAGCACTGCATCTGTGGAAAGATATGCTCCATCACTGACTCCCCAGAATTTTCTGCAGGAATACAGGGTATCCACACCTTTCAGCGGTTTCTGAAAGAAAGCATGCGTATGATCCACAATAATATTTCCAAAAATCTTCTGATATGCCAGGATCTTCTCATCTGTCAGTTGACCGTAATAATTGACCAGATACAGACATTCACTTTCTCCCAGTTTTTTCCGGGGAAGCAAAACATTTAACTCCGCATCCAACTGATAACGGCTGATCCGGATTCCATGTTGCTCGCAGGCTTCCGTTACCGACTCGCATAAGAATACCGGCAGATATATTTTTGTATAACCGCGGCCTTCCAGAAGCCACCGAAGTGCTGTTCTTCCCAGATTTACTTTATAAAGATTCGGATAATACTCTTTACCTCCAAAATCTTCCAGCTCAAAATAGCCTCCGATTTCTTTTTTCATCAGTCCGTGTCCTCCCGGCGCACAACATAATGTGGCATTTTCTTTGCTTCGTTCAGAATATTCATCAGATAGATTCCCATGATCCCAATCGACAAAAGAATCAGTCCAAAAAATGCCAGCATCACCATCATCAGGGATGTCCAGCCTTCAACCGACACACCAAACGCAAAGTAACGCACAAGAAAATACACTGCCATGACCATGCTCACCAGAAAACTGGCAATTCCGATATTTCTCACCATAAGGAGCGGAAATGCTGTATGTGCGGTGATATCATAGATCAGATCCTTCACAAGACGTTTGAAAGAATAGCCGCTCTTACCATAAGCCCTTGCCGCATGCTGCACTGGTACGTTGATGATTCTGTTGGAGGTCAGCACCAGAAGGTTTCCGATCTGAGGCAGGTATGTATTTGTCTTCACCATTGCATCTACAAGGAAGCGACGGATCAGACGGTAACTGGTGATCTGAAGATCCGGGTCTTTGCCGAGCATCTTAGAAGTTGCCCACACAGAAAATTTCGTTCCGAGTTTGCGGATAAATCCATGCTGTCTGCCTTCATAGCTCGCAATGATCGCATCAACATCATCGCGTTCTCTCATAACATTTATCATCTTCGGAAGTTCTTCCGGCTGATGCTGCAGGTCATCATCCATGGTTACAACAAAATCACCTTTCACATGTGCAAATCCACACAGAAGCGCCGGATGCTGTCCAAAATTTCTTGCCATCTGTATGATGCGAACTCTATTGTCCTTTGCACGAAGTTCCTGCATGACTTCAAAGGAACGGTCTTTGGAACCGTCATCCACAAGAATCAGTTCAAACTCTTCTTTTATTACTTCCCGGAATACTTTTTCCAGGCGTGTATAAAGTTCCTGTAAGGTGTGTTCGGAATTGTATACAGGAACAACAACGGAATACAAACTCATAGGTTTCCCTTTCTTTCTAAATACGCAATAAATTTATGCATTCTTTTTTATCATATCATTTTCATAATCCATTGTAAACAATTAGTATATGGTGTAAAATTAATAAATATTGGTCAAAAAATAATATTGTGGAGGAATTATGAAAAATTTCAGAAACTATCTGCAGCTCCATCTGAATATTCTGCTGTTTTCTCTGACAAGTGTTTTTTCAAAACTTGCCTCGATCCAGTACAATAAAAACGGACTGCATGCCCCGCTTCTATATGTATTCCTGTTCCTGATGATCGCCAACTGCGGAATCTACGCGATCGCCTGGCAACAGGTCATCAAAAAATTCTCACTGTCCACCGCCTATGCCAACAAAAGTGTCTATCTTCTGTGGTCACAGATCTGGGCAGTCGCAATTTTTCATGAACAGCTTTCCGTACAGAACATCATCGGAATCCTGATCGTATTATTCGGAGTATGGACGGTGCAGAGATATGAATAGAACTTTTATCCTGATCATGCTGGGAGGAACTTTCTTTTCCGCAATCTCCCAGATTCTTCTGAAGCAAAGTGCAAATATAAAATATGACAATCCTTTAAGAGAATATCTCAACTGGCGTGTCATCCTCGCCTATGTAATGTTCTTCGGTATTCTTCTTCTGAACACCTGGTGTTATACCAAAGTAGACATGCGCTATGGGCCTGTGATCGATACTGCCGCTTATGTATTCGTATTATTGCTTTCTCGTTTCATCCTGAACGAAAAGATCACAAAGGGGAAACTGATCGGTAATCTGATCATCATTGCCGGCATCCTTGTATACACATTGTAAAAGCCAGACGCCATCAGTTATCCACAATCCAGGCAGAGTTTTTCACAAATAAAAGGAACAGACTGAAACGCTGCATCTGTATGATGTTGCATTTCAGCCTGTTCTTTTTTATTTGTTCAGATCATTTATTTCACTGACATTATTCTTCTTTTTCGCCCTCTGCTTCCGTTTGCTCTTCTGCATCTGTCTGTGCTGCTTCCTCTGCTTCAGCAGCTTCCTCTACTGTTTCTTCTGTTGTTACCGCATCTTCAGCAGTATCTGCATTTGCTTCCTCAACAGTTTCGTCTGTTTCCTCTGTTGCAGTCTCTTCAGCAACTTCTTCTGCTGTTCCCTCGATCACATCATCTCCGGCATCTTCTTCCGGTTCAACAGTCGGGCATGCTGCGCCACACTGTGAACAGAACGCATCATCTTTTGCAAGCGGACTTCCGCAGGATGGACAAAAACGTTTATTTTTTACCTTCAGTTCAGATATATCTGTTTTATATTTCTCGATCTGTTCCATGCGCTGGTCAATCTGTTCGCAAAGTGCTTTCTGTGCATCATCTACCGGAATTTCCTTTTTATAACGTTTGTAAATGATTCTTCCGAGGTCGGCCATTGCTTTTTCTATCTGTCGTTCTTCACCGGAGATTTTGTTTTTAAGTCTCTGGGTCTCATAAACCTCCTCTGCACGTCCGCTCAGTTCCTTCGCAGTTTTTGTAAGTGTTTCTCCAAGACTTCCAAAAAAATCTTTTGCCATGATAAGTTACCTCTCTTTCTTTATAAAAAGCCATGTTATATATACTCTGTATTTAGTGATTTCCTTCCAGCAGCGGAACTTCCTGTCCTCTGAGAAGAATCTTCGGGCCACCATTGCCTTCTATATATTCTCTTGTGATCGTAACCTGACCGATATTATCATCTTTCGGAATCTCATACATAATATCCAGCATATATTCTTCCAGAATTGCCCGAAGAGCTCTGGCTCCTGTGTGTTTTTCCATTGCTTTGGCTGCAATGGCATGCAGTGCTCCCTCTTCAAATTCCAGTTTTACCTCGTCCAGTGCCAGAAGCTTCTGATATTGTTTCAGGATCGCATTGCGTGGCTCGCTTAAGATCTGTACCATCATATCCTCTGTAAGCCCATTCATGGTAAATATGATCGGCAGACGTCCGATAAACTCCGGAATCATACCAAAACTTCGAAGATCTTCCACCGTCACCTTCTCCAGAATATGTGGATCGTCATCATACTTGTCTTTCAGATCTGCATAAAATCCAATAGACGCCTGCTTATTCAGACGTTCTTTAATGATATTTTCCAGATCCGGGAAAGCGCCTCCACAGATAAACAGAATATTTCTTGTATTTACCGTTGTCAATGGAACCATTGCATTCTTGCTGTTGGCTCCGATCGGCACTTCCACATCTGCTCCTTCCAGAAGTTTCAGCATACCCTGCTGTACAGCTTCTCCGCTGACATCTCGCTGATTGGTATTTTTCTTCTTTGCGATCTTGTCAATCTCATCAATAAAGATGATTCCATGCTCAGCCTTCTCCACATCATTATCAGCCGCTGCAAGCAATTTGGAAACAACACTTTCAATATCATCACCAATATATCCTGCTTCTGTAAGAGAAGTCGCATCGGCAATCGCCAGCGGAACATCAAGCAGTTTGGCCAGTGTTTTGACCAGATAGGTCTTTCCGCATCCGGTAGGTCCGATCATCAGCATATTGGATTTTTCAATTGCGATCTCATCCATGGTATCTGTTGCTACACGTTTATAATGGTTGTAAACGGCAACGGACATTACCTTCTTGGCATATTCCTGACCGATCACATATTCATCCAGGGTAGCCTTGATCTTATGCGGTGCCGGAATCTTCTTGAGATCCAGGACTGGTTCTTTCTTTTCTGCTTTTTTCTTTTTGGGTTTCTTCTGCTGTCCCATCTGATTCTGGAAACTGCTTAGATCGATCATGCTGACATTTGGCATATTGAGCAGATCACCATAATTAAAATTTCCTGTCTGCATCTGCTGATTCATACTGTCAAAGCTTCTCTGCATACAGTCCGGACATATATGTATATTATTAGGAAGATCGATCATCTTACCAACCTGACTCTCTGCCCGATGACAGAGCGTACAGTACTTCTCAGGTTCTTTCTTGTTTTCTTCCTGATCATCGTCATCGCTGACCTCTCCCTCTAAAATCTCATCCTCGTATTTATCTGCCATATATCTGTAAACTCCTTCTGCATAGTTGTTATCTGTCTCATATAAAGAACGCACAGATCAAAAGTGCATTCTGCATCTTCGAATCTATGCGTTCATTATAACATAACCAGTAAAACTGTAAACTAAAGTTTTTATAAATTAATTTTTGCTTCCGAGCGTGACTGAAATTGTCTTCTGAACATACTCTCCGTTATCTGCTCTTGATACAACAACATCCACCGTCTCACCGGATGCATAATACGCAAGCTTACTCTCCAGATCATCTTTGCCGCTGACTGTCTGTCCATCAAAACTTACGATAATATCACCTTTCTGGATACCTGCTTTCCCTGCAGCGGAATTTTTCTCCACACGGATAACAAAAGCTCCCTCCGGCATATCATACATCTGTATTGCCTCTGTGGAAAGATCAGCCGTAACGACCCCAAGGTAAGCTGCATTCTCTGATTCAACTTTATCTCTTGTCTGACGGTTCATCAGTTCCTCAAGAATCGGCTGTGCCTTGGATATTGGAATTGCGTATCCCATTCCCTCTACCGCACTGTCTGCATACTTTGCAGAATTGATGCCGATCACTTCTCCCTGCATATTCAGCAGTGCTCCACCACTGTTACCTGGATTAATCGCCGCATCTGTCTGAATCAGGCTTGAACTGGTACCATCATCTGTCGAAATGTTTCTGTTCAATGCACTGATCCATCCGGAGGTAACTGATTGTCCATATCCAAGTGCATTTCCAATTGCCACAACCTGTTCCCCAACCTGAAGGTCATCGGAATTGCCAAGCTGCGCTATTTTGATCTGCGAGAGTGTGTCTTCCGGTATATCTGATTTCTGAACTGCAACCACAGCCAGGTCATTTGATTCATCCGTACCTTTTATCTTGGCACTGACTGCATCTTCCACATTGACATCACCATCGCTGCCGGACATATCCACCGTTTCCTCTTCTGCGTTGACTACATCATTTCCGACAAAGCATACACTGAGTGTTGTCGCACCGGATACCACATGATTATTTGTTGCGATCAAAAGCTCATCGTCATTTTCTCCGACAATAATTCCAGAACCGCTTCCCTCACTGGAATATTGCTGTGTGCCATAACCAAATCCAAATGCCCGGAAATAATTTGGGATTTCCTGTACACTTACAGATGTAATTGCGACTACCGTTGGCATTGCTGTATCTGCAACTTCTGCAACAGAACCCGTCTGTGACACAGCAGCTGCTGTTTCCGAAGCGGCAGTTTCACTTGAAGCAGCTCCTTCACTTTCATTCGAATCACTTCCATCTGCCGAAGAATCTCCTGCAAGCTGTGCTGTCTCTATCTGACTGTCCTTCCCGTCTGATCCCAGATATTTCTCGGACGCAAAATTCACTCCCTGAAATACAACACCTGCTACCAGCCCGAATACAACTGCCAGCGAAATCGTTTCTGCAAGTTTTTTTCCGCCACGTTTTCTGTTTTTTTTCTTTTCAGGTAATTCCTTCACTGTATCTGATTCTGTATTCTGATGCATACAATAATGTTCATATCTTGGTGGCTCATTCTGTCGATTGTTTTCTGTATCATTCTGCGGAGCATTCAGATTCCATTTTTTTTCATCATCCATGCCTGTGCTCCTTTCTTTTTATCTTTTTTATCCTATGAAAACAGTGTAACAATCAATTGTGTTCAAAATGTGACAACTCCTTTAAAAAACCGTGTGCTTATAGCTGTTTCATTGACAGCCGTCTGTATTTTTTACACCTTCCAGTATTCGCGGTTCATTGTACACCATAAAATCATTTTTCGAGGAAGTTTACGATAGTTTTTACCACTCAGATAGCCGGCATATTTACAGCCCGACTGAAGTATTACTCCCGGAATCAGCCATATTTTTCTTTTTTGGATCAGGTAGTTTATTGTTTTCTTTACAAGTTTTATTCCTTCTCCCTCTGACGGCACTCCTGCAAAAATTTCCGGATGTTCTGCCTGTGATACACCCAAATCAAAATTTCTGTGGAACTGCTGCATGCAGGAATAGTTATGTGAATGAATCACTTTTGCATCTGCGGCATATGCAACTGCATAGCCCTCCTGGATCAGCCTGCCGGCATAGATCATATCCTCATTAAAAATTGCCTTTCTTACAAAGCCACCAAGTTTCTGATAGATATCCCTTTTGTAAGCAGCACATACGTTAGAGCAGAAAAATGTTTTGATTCCGTAAACCGGCAGATCGTCTTTTGTTTTTACAGCTGATCTGTCCGGATAATTAAAAGATCTTGTGTATTTCTCGACAAAACTGCAGTTTTCATTCGGAAGCTGTCTGGCATACGCTGCACCAGTCTTTTCATCTTCTGTCAGTGCTTTTACCAGATTTTCAATCAGACTTTTATCTGCGGGTAATGCATCCTGCGTCATAAATACCATAACATCCGCATCTGAAAGTTCAGCTGCCCATGCACGTGTTGCACCATGATCAAATTCCTGTTTTTTCAGATGATGCACTTCCAGGATTGAAAACTTTTCTTCCAGTTCTTTGTTCCAGTATGTTTCTTCTGTATTCATTACAATGATCCGGTGTATCGGAAATGTCTGTTTTGTAAGACGTTCGATCAACGTGGAAAATTCTTTTCCCGGATGATACGCCGGAATGATCACATCCACTTTTATATTTTCCATAATTTCTCCCTATATTTCTTTATAAATGTATGGTAACAGAAGAAGGGAATTTCTTCAATGAGAAATTCCCTTCTTAACTATCGTCTTATCTTTATGAATTTAAGCAGCATCAGGAGTGCCTGTCGCCTCTGCAGCCGCTCCACTGTCATCTCCACTGCCTTCGTCAACGATGTCTCCGCCACCGCTTTCGTCTCCGCCGGTGTCTCCGCCACCGCTTTCATCTCCGCCGGTGTCTCCACCACCGTTGTCATCTCCGCCGTAATCCGGTTCCGGAGTCGTTGGTCCTTCATAGTCTTCGCCACCGGAACTGTCACCACCACTGTTGTCGGAACCATCATTACTGTAATCTCCGCCACCAGAAGAAGAACCACCGCTGTTATCAGTCTCATCACCACTATAGTCTCCACCACCGGAGCTATCGCTGTCAGAACCGTAATCAGAGCTTGTATCAGACCAGCCACTTCCATTCTTTTCAAAAATAACAGTGTCATTTGTTGTATTTTCTTCAACAGTTGCCTGTTTATCGTCCAGACTGCTCTCACCACCGACGATTTCAAGAATCTTTTCACTGTTTGCTTTTACAGTCGCAGATGGTGTGTATGCTTCATCTCCATAAAGGAACTTGTGCAGTTCGATAACATTTGTCTCCAGAGTTGTCGGTACAATAATACTTCCCTTAACATTAGAGAACTTATAAGATGTCGGGAATCCTGTCGTATCGTCTACACTGTAACCGATCAGAGTAGGCAGAAGCTGCAGGATTTCGTCTTTTGTCATAGAAGTTGTAACCATCGGGAATACATCGTCCATGATCTTGAAGATCTTGCCAAGACCGGCAGATTTTGCCTTGCTGACGATCATCTGGATCACACGTCTCTGTCTCTCTGTACGTCCCATATCAAGGCTTGCTGTATAACGGATACGACAGTAAGAAGTTGCCTGTACACCATTCAGATGATAATGATACTGAACTGCCTCGATATCATCCGGTCTATCCGGAAGTTCGATCGGTGTATAATCCTTACCTGTTTCTTCGGATGTCTCTACACAGTAGTTATTCATATGAACAATCTCGGCATAAGACATGTCCATATCCAGTCCACCAAGGTCATCGATGATCGTTGTCAGCGCATTGAAGTTTACGGTTGCATATTCGCTGATGTTCAGGTCGAGATTTGTATTCAGCATTGTGATCGCCTGTTCGGCTTCACCGTAAGCATACGCTGCGTTCGCCTTGGAATAAGTATCGTTACCAAGATTGAGAAGGGTATCTCGATATACAGAAACCAGCTTCACATCTTTTGTGTCATTATTTACGCTTGCAATAATAATTGTATCACTGTTCTCACCGCCGAGTGCAGTATTTTTATCACGGTGGTCAATACCAAACAGAGCATATGTTGTATAACCTGTCAGAGTTGATTCCTGTGAATCAATAGAATCCTGTACTTCCTGGTTTACTTTGATCTTACTGTCATCCAGAACTGGCTGATTGATCTTGTCCAGTTTTGAATTCAGCTGTCCATATACATACAGACCACCGATAAACAGCAGAAGAACAATAATTTCAACAGCAAATAGTATCTTTTTTGTTTTTGACTTAGGTCTTGCCATCTTCTCTCCCCTTATCTTTAATATGCATTTTTATTAATGAACCCTTTGAAAATCGTCAGGAACAATATCTTTATATCAAATCCGATCGACCAGTTCTCTATATAGTAGAGATCACAGTCAATACGTTTACGAATAGAGGTATCTCCCCGGTAACCATTTACCTGTGCCCAGCCAGTAAGTCCCGGACGCACCTGATGTTTCACCATATATCTTGGAATTTCCTCACGGAATTTCTCAACAAAAAACGGTCTCTCCGGTCTCGGTCCCACCAGACTCATATCACCCTTCAGAATATTAAACAGCTGAGGCAGTTCATCAATGCTGGTCCTTCTCATAAATTTACCGATTCCGGTTACCCTCGGATCATTCTTAACTGTCCAGGCCTTCTTTTCTTCGGCCTCCGGCTGAATTTCCATAGAACGGAATTTGTACATCCAGAAATTCTTATTATGAAGTCCGACACGCTCCTGTCGGTATATAAGTGGTCCCGGTGATGTCAATTTGATGAGTATGCACATCAGCAGCATGACCGGTGAAGAAACAATGATCGCCATGATCGCCCCAACAACATCCATCAAGCGTTTGACCATTGCATTAAATGTATTACTCAATGGAACATAACGGATGTTGATCACCGGAAGTCCCAGTATATCTTCCGTATATGGTTTCGTAGGAATGATCTTATTATAATCCGGTATAAATTTGGTATGAACACCGGATTTCTCACACATTCCGACAATTTCCTCCAGTCGGTAATATTCACTCAGTCCCAGTGTAATTGCAATCTCATCCAGCCTGTTTGCAGGAAGTATCACAGAAAGATTTGCAATTCGTCCGATAACCTTGATTCCATTATAAACAGTTCCTGCCGGAACATTATCATCAAGGATTCCTCTGACAACATAACCCCACTGTGGATTCTGCTGAATTCTGTCAATATATTCTTCCGCTGCCCGGCTGTAACCTACCAGTATCATCTGCTTCTGATTCAGTCCGCGCTTTCTCATTTTTCTCAGCATGGAGAAAATAAAGAGCCTTACTCCCCATTCTGCAAAGATGTTGATCACACAGAAAATGTAAACCGTCAGTCGGGAGAAATCAGACTCTCCCATCATATACAGACTGAATACGATCAGCAGAAGTCCGAGTACATTTGCCTTGATGATATTTGCCAGAACCAGTCTGCGCCCCTGCATATGCAAAGGCTCATATAAAGTAAATGCCTGATACAGAAGCAGATACCCCGGTATGATAAATATCAATGCAAACATGTACTCTTCAAACGCAAGTGCCCGGACTGCTGAATATGCAAACGGACCGATAAAACGGATCATCCAGGCAAGTACATAGGTCACAGCAATGACAATGGCATCAATTAACATCTGGAGACGACTGAAATTCTTCTGATTGTCCTGAATCAATCTCTGCCACCTCTATCCATTTCATTGTGTTTTAAGCATCTCTGTCCGTACATTCTGAATCCCATGTCCGGACAGACACGTTTATATTATAATAGTTGTCCTTCAAAATCAATAAAATCTTATCTTTTATTATATTAAATTTCCATAAACCACTGTAAAAATGACTTTATGCCCGAATTCTGCGGAACATATTTTCCCACAATTCAAGCTGTATCTTACAGTAATTGGGAAGATGTTTGACCGAAAACGGAACTTTCCTGTGATTCATGCTGATAGAAAATCCGTTTTTGATACCGGCCAGGTATTCTTTTCCCATTCCTTTTAGTGCAAAGAACAGAAACTTGATCAGAAAACCCGCTACCAGAAACGGCAGATTCAGGATGATCTGAAGGAGAGGCATATTTTTATAGATCAGATAAATATTATTTCTGGAAGAATATCTGGTCTTGAAATGATTATATCTGGATCCACTCGTACCACTTCCCACATGATATACGACTGCATCCGGTGCATACCAGTTTTCATATCCATAAATTCTGGCACGGTATCCGATATCCGTATCCTCCAGATATGCGAAATGCTCCTCATCAAAATATCCGATCTTTTCCATGATCTTTTTACGATAAATAGCTGCACCTCCGCAGGCTGAAAAAATTTTTTCTTCTTTCTGATACAGATCAATATTTTTTCCTTTTCCCCGCGCAAAAGACCAGCCCAGCGCACAGTAATAATTTCCTGCATCATCCAGCTTATCTCTGTCATGATACTGTACCATTCGTGCCGCACACGAAAAAGCATTTTTATGTCTTCTTATCGCCAACAGCATCTGCTCCACAAAATCTTCCTTTACTTCCGTATCATTATTCAGAAGCAGTACATATGGTGCTTTTGCTGCTTTTATTCCCTCATTGACAGCCCGGCAGAATCCAAAGTTATCCGGCAGCTCAGTAATATGCACCCATGGATAATTTGCACTTACAAACGAACAGCTTCCGTCTGCGGATCCGTTATCCACCAGGATCACTTCAAAATTTTTCAGTGTCTGCCCTTCCAGACTTCCCAAAACGCTGTCCAGAAATGCGATTCCATTAAAATTCGGTATGATCACCGATACTTCCATATTATCTCCTATCTGTTTTCTTTCTCTTTTAACTCCATTCCTTTCAATGGACGAAGAGAATAATTCCATTTTGAAAGAGAAAGGTTCTTATTATAGTACGGATCTCCTTTTTTCAGAATATCGATCCAGTGACACCGGATATACTCGATTTCTTCCTGAAAACGCCGTACCTTCTCCTGGCTGTCTTCTGCACCTCGTGTTTTTGATTCCATATGATACAACTGTACATATGGATCATAAACGATCAGTCTGCCAGTCTCTCTGACCTTCAGACAAAGATCTACATCATTGAATGCAACGGACAGTTCCTCGGTAAATCCACCAACTTCCTCAAAAGCTGCTTTTTTCATCATCATGCATGCTGCAGTCACTGCACTCATGTCCTGAAGGATTGAAGCCTTATGCAGATATCCGGTACGATTTGCCGGCATATTCACGAACATATGTCCGGCAATTCCTCCAATTCCAATTACACAGCCTGCATGCTGGATCGTATCATCCGGATAAAGCAGCTTTACACCTACTGCTCCGACCTCCCTGCGCTGACACATTCCAAGCATTTCTGTCAACCAGCCTTCTGTAATAACTGTCACATCATTATTCAGGAACAGAAGATACTCCCCATTTGCATAACGTGCTCCATAATTGTTGATTGCAGAATAATTAAATTCTTTTTCCCAGCGAATGACTCGAATCTTCGGATCTTTCTTCAGTTCTTCGTAATATGCAAAAATCTCCTCAGAAGTACTGTTATTCTCTACAATGATGATCTCATAATTCTGATATTTTGTTTTTTCTTTTATAGATGCAATACACGCATGAAGCGCTTCTTTCTCATCTTTATTTGGAATGATGATCGAAACAAGCGGTTCTCCATGGACCGGATACTGTACCCGGAAAAATCCGAGATCCGGTGTATGTGTTACTGTTCCCTCTGTACCGGTGCGTTTCAGATGTGCTTCAATTGCACGCCTGCCTGCTTCAAATGCATACATCTTGCTTGCAGGATTATCTGCCGTAGATGCTTTATGCGTCCGCCAGTGATAAAGGATTTCCGGAACATGTCCGATCTTGCCGGCCTCCTCTACACAGCGAAAGATAAAATCATGATCCTGCGCTCCGTCAAATTCCTGCCTGAAGCCGCCAGCTTTACGTATAACAGACTGTCTGGCAACAAAAAAATGACAGATATAGTTATTGGAGCGCAGAAGATCCAGATTAAAATCGGGCTTCAGATGCGGCTGAAAATGCTCGCTCAGGTCTGTAGTCACCTTATCTTCATCCGTATAAACAGCGTCCAGTTCCGGATCTTTTTCCAGAGCAAGCGCAATCTCATAAAGCGCATTTGGTGCAAGCAGATCATCATGATCCAGTATTCCGGCAAACTCACCTTCCGTCATTGCAAGTGCTGCATTTGTGTTCCCTGCAATTCCAAGATTCTCTTTTAATTCCTGTACACGTATGCGGCTGTCCCTCTGTGTATACTCAGCAAGTACCTGTTTCATCTGTTCATCATCCGGACTGCCGTTTGCAATACACAGCTCCCAGTTGCCGTAAGTCTGTGCCAGAAGTGAATCGATCATCTGACGCAGGAATGTTTCCGGCGTCCGGTATGCCGGAACCGCCACACTGATCAGGGGAGCACTTGAAAATCTGTGATGACGCTGTTTCTCAAGCTCTGCCTCATCCGGTATATAGGCCTCATACCAGGGGCCATATGGTACTTCTTCCGGTTCAAAACGTTCATGAAGGCGTATCCAGAATTCTTTTGGTCCGTAATGCTTAAAATAACGCAGTCCTTTTTTGATCGTATAAGGGTTTAATTTTTTCAGCATCCTTCCCCATTCGATATGCCCTGCCACATCTTTATTTTTACTCATATTTTATTGATACCCTCAGGTTATTTTTCTTTGTTTTTATATATAATCGGATATCATTTTATCATCCTGCCCCTGTTTTTGCAAGGGCGTATGTCATTCTGCTTGAATTAAGCGCTAAAATAGGATATGATAGATTCTATTGAAACCTTAAGATAAGAAATATAATGGGAGTACAGATTTATGAAATCAAAAAGATTATATAGTGGTCTGATGGCTCTTGGGCTTGCATGTACACTGATATTCCAGACACCTGTCCTGGCAGCCGAAGAAACGGCCGAAACGCAGACCTCTTCCATTTCGACCAACAGCATCTCCGGCTGGCCACAGGGTCCGGATATCACCTCCACAGCTGCAATGATCATGGAAGACAGTACACAGACTACCGTTTATGCCAAAAACATGGACCAGGTTCTTTACCCCGGTGCTACAGTAAAAGTTATGACCACGCTTCTGACTCTGGAAAATGCACAGCTGAGCGATCAGGTTACTATGACCGCGACCGGTGTTTCCGGTGTCACGGACGGTGGTGCAAGTATTTCCGCTCAGCTGGATGAAGTCTTTACTGTAGAACAATGTCTGTATGCGATCATGCTTGCATCTGCCAATGATGTTGCTCTTCAGATTGCAGAACAGATCGGTGGTTCCGTTGACGGATTTGTTCAGATGATGAACAACCGTGCTGTCGAACTTGGATGTACCAATACCGTATTCACTAATCCTACCGGACTTCCTGACGAAAATCAGCATACAACCGCTCATGATATGGCATTGATCACAAAAGCGGCTATCGACAACGAATCTTTTCGAGCCATTGCAGAAACCACTTCCTATACGATTCCGGCCACCAATGTATCTGGCGGTGAACGTGTACTGACCAACAACTTCTCTATGCTGAACAATACAAATGCTTCTTATTATCAGTATTGTCTCGGTGGACGCGAGGGATACACAGAAGCTTCCGGAAGTACTTTGGTCTGCGGAGCAGAAAAAAACGGAGTTTCTCTGATCGCCGTTGTTCTCCAGGGTGCATCCGGTACAACTGCTGCCGAAGCAGTCAGTCTTCTCAACTATGGATTTGACAACTTCCAGCTCCTTTCTCTTGGAGATAATGATTTTGATATGGCATCCGGTGGAAACGTATTTGTACCAAACGGTACTACTGCTGATGCACTTACAACACAGGATGGCGAAGTTCAAGATGGACAGTACAACCGTCAGTTTCTTTTTAATGGAACTCCGGTCGGCACTGCGGTTATGTCTGTAACTTCACCGGAAGAAGATACTGCTGTTATTGAAGCCAGCACACAGAATCTGACAAATGCCCAGGATTATACAGTCAGTCATACTTCTGTTCCATACTTTGTGATCGGCGGTATCGGACTTTTTCTGCTTCTCCTGATCCTTTTCCGCATCGTGAAGGTTGCAAAATCCTGATTCCTGTCAAACTTACGAACATGCAAGAACCGGCCACTGTCTTTTCAGACAGCAGCCGGTTCTTTTTATCTTTTATTCTCTGCTTCTCAATTATTTTGCTGAATTTCTTTCAGATAACGACCAAGTGCATCTTTCCAGTCTGGCAGTCTTGTGAAACCATGTTCTTCCAGTTTTTTCTTTTCAAGACGGCTGTTTGTCGGACGTTTTGCCTTTGCCGGATATTCTGCTGAACTTACCGGAAGTACTTTTACATCCATACCTGCCTGACGGAAAATTTCTTTTGCAAAATCACACCAGGAAATGTATCCACCTTCATTTGTTGCATGATATTTACCATACTCTTCTTTTTCGAGCATATCCACCAGAAGTCTCGCAAGATCATAAGTATAAGTAGGTGTTCCGATCTGGTCATCAACAACTGTCAGAGTATCATGCGTCTTGCCAAGATTCAGCATAGTTTTGATAAAGTTCTTGCCATTAAGTCCAAATACCCATGCAATACGTACAATATAATGTTTTGGAGCATATTTTTCTACAGCAACCTCTCCATCATATTTTGCCTGTCCATAAACATTCAATGGTTTTACAACCGGATCATCCGGCTCCCACGGACGAGTTCCCTGTCCGTCAAATACGTAATCTGTACTGATATACACCATTGGAATATCAAGTTTTCCACAAATTCTGGCAATATTTTCCGTACCTTCTGCATTGACTTTGTGGCAGACTTCCTGGTTATCCTCAGCCGCATCTACTGCTGTCCATGCAGCACAATGAACAACTTTGTCCGGATGTACTTCTCCGATCACACGCTCAACAGCAGCTCTGTCTGTGATATCCATTTCATCCACATCCACACCAACGCCTTCATAGCCTCTTTTGGCCAGCTCATTCATAACATCATAACCCAGCTGTCCTTTTACACCTGTTACTAATACTTTCATGCAAAATCCTCCTATATCCGTTTCAGTGAAAAATCCTGGCTCTTTAATGTCAGATTCGGGTTGTAATATGGGTCCCCGTCACGCATGATATCCGGCCAACGTCTTTCAAAAATCTGAATTTCTTTATTAAATCGTGCTACTTTTTCCGGTGTATCCTCCAATCCTCTGGACTTGGATTCATAATGATACAGTTCTGCGTATGGATTATATACGATCAGATAACCGGCTTCTCGCAGTTTCATACAGAAATCAATGTCATTAAATGCAACTGCAAGTTCTTCTGTAAGCCCTCCGACTTTGTCAAAAGCTTCGCGCTTCACCATCATACATGCAGCAGTAACTGCACTGTAATCCTGTGCACAGATGATTCTGTGGCA
>OGYX01000397.1_pt1 | contig 34017 bp, 29 predicted proteins | sample 1576601 | NCBI WGS metagenome assembly OGYX01 (sample SAMEA3541561, study PRJEB24748) | human gut metagenome | biome: human gut; feature: human-associated habitat; material: faeces | place: China | collected 2012 | reverse complement strand
TGCAATGTTTGGGAGGAGTGCAGTCCTGAGGAAAAAGTTATGAAAAAGATTTAAATGTTTTGTTCTCTTGAACAATTACAAGTATAGAGGGAATTTGTGATGAAAGTGTGATGGAAGTGGGGAGAAAATGTTAAGAATTTGAGATTAGAAAATAATTTTTTACAGGTGTCCGGTTAATTGGACACCTGGTGTGCTATTATAAATACATCATATGTTATGGTTTATCAATAAAAGCTAAAAAATAGCATATTTAAAAACATCATATGTTATAGTTTAGTTTATTGTCTTTATAAGTATTTATAAAAGTGGTAGTATAAAAAAAGAAAATGTATCAACAAAGTTCAAAAAAAGCATTGAGATGAATTGCAAAAGAGGTGAGAATATGAAACAAAACAAAGTATATGAAATTCGATTAAAGATTTTCTTATTAAGAGACATACCAGTTATTAAAATTATGGGTGAAGAAGCAGAGTTTATAGACTCTGCGCTGGCTAAGGATTCCAAATGGCTGGAATATCATGAGAAGAATTGTTTGAAAAATTATTGTATGGGAGGACTATATCCGATTGAAAAAGACGGTGTATATAAAAAAGAAGAGATATATACGATTACAATCCGAACCGTAGATGTTGAGCTGGCAAAATATTTTTCAAAGGAATTACGAAATCATTATACGGAAAGTATAAAAGGACTTACATTAGAAAAGCGAATTTTGCCAAAGAAATTTATCAGCGAAATTTATACATTAACACCAGTGATAATAAAAACAGATAAAGGGTATTGGCGTGATCAAATTTCTATAAATGAGTTTGAAAGATTACTGGTTGAAAATTTGATAAAAAAATATAATCAATATACAGGTGAGAAGATAGATGAAGATTTTCAATTATATACAGGCCTTACATTCATGAATAGAAAGCCGGTGAAAGTAGAATATAAAGGAATACACTTATTGGGCGATAAGGTGAATCTTAAAATATCAGATGATGTAAGGGCACAGGAATTAGCATATGTTTTACTTGGTACAGGAATTGGAACAATGAATGCAAGAGGATACGGTTATTGCAATTATAGATGGTTATAAAAGGTGGTGATAATGTGTTAAAAGATTGTCTGGACATATTTCGTGAGGAATTAGATCGGATAGCCGAAAAGACTGGAGATGAAGACAGACTTATTTTAGATGAGTATATCCCTGCAGATGGAGATTATCTTCTGGTAAAAAGGGATGGAACGATTGAAGCATGTTCTGTAAAGTTAAATAAGAAAACAAGAATGGTTGAAAAAGGATCGTCAAATACGGAAGTGTATGATGAAATATGCTTTTATGATTATCACAGCAGATTGGTAAGTATGGATAAGCCTCAAGATCCAAAAAAAGTAATACATTCTAATAACTATCTGGCGTTTTGGATAAAATGGGACAGCCTTGAAAATGGGAAGTTGAATATAGAGGCAGTAGATCGATATTATGATGTATTGATGAATCCAAGAGAGAAATATAAAAAAGCACAAGATCGGAAAATGTATGATTATATTGAAGAAAAAATTGGGGAGGTGAATCAGGAAAAGTTAGAAGAAAATCGAAAATGGATAAAAGAAAATATTTTTTCTCTAGATAAATTTAACGTGGATTTTATAAGAAAAAATTATTTGAAAATTTTCTTTGAGGATGATCGTGAACTTTATATTCAGGAAGAACAGAGATATCTGATGACAAAGATATTTAATAAAAATGATTACAATCTGGAAGTGGATAATTTGATTTTGGGTTTACCAAATGATAATTTAGGATTGAATTCAAAAAAGCCATATATGGAAAATAAAACAAGGAAAATTACGGTTCCATATTTAATTACCCCGGAAGAGGCTGTGATACAAAGAAAATTTTTTGATTATTTAATGAATCAGGCAAATGCAGGCAGAACAGATGTTTTTTTTGATATGTCACCACAAATAGATGATGTAAAAAGAAAACAGATAATTGCAAAGAAAAGAGGAGAACTGCTATCAAGTGATTTTAATGGTTATTTCTTAAGAATACAAAAAGGAAAAGAATTAGAAATTCAGCATCAGGATACAATCGTCGATTACAAATATTTCCTGAAAAGTAAATTCCAATATCAAAATGTTTTGGGATTAGAAGACAAAGAAGGATGGTATAAAGAATATACAAATCGGCAGGAAATACAAATGATTGTAAATGAAATACTATTTTCAAAGTGGCTAGTATCTAATTATTTTACAAAAGAGGAAGATATCAGTGCAGAAGGTGAAATTAAACGTAATCTGGTAGGATCCAGAGAGGCCATTTTTTCATGGATTTATAAAGGTCGAAAAGAAGGAATGGATTCTATACTTCATAAGATATGTATGAATATGATTAAAAATTCTGTTTCGAAGGGTTATATGAATAAAGCAGGGCAGCAGTTTAATTTAATGTGTTCACTCGAAGGATATTTTGGAGGATATAATATGTCAAATAAGTATAAGGAGATTAGGAATAATATTAGAAATAAAATTAATCAGTCTGCTGATGTGGAAATTAAAAGCGATGAGGAATATTTTTATGCAGTTGGACAATTGGTAAATTATTTTATTTCATTAAGCAAAACGAAAGATAAAAATCATTCACTTGCTAATCCATTTTTCAATGCGACAAGTAATGAATTTATTCAAAGAAAAATGAAACAATATTTTATGAAGTATAACTATGTGATTAGTAAATATAATGAAAGATTTAATAAGTTATATTATATGATTTTGGATTACGAATTAGAAGGAAAAATCAAACAGGAAGATATTATAGCAGGTTATATCAGTGATTGTTTAATATATGAATCTAAGAAAGAAAATAAGGAGGAAGCGTAGCATGAATAAAAGAGTATATGGTGTATTGGGAATTTCTTCAATTATGGCAAATTGGAATGCTGATTTTTCGGGATATCCGAAGAGTATGTCTGATGGAACTGTGTTTGGCAGTGACAAAGCATTAAAATATCCAATGAAGAAGATGTGGGATAATGAAGGAAAGAAAGTATTATACATAAAATCCATGAAATTTTCTGAAAAAGATGGATCACTTGTTCCAAAGTCCATGAAAGAACGATATGAAGAAATTTTTGAGATTAAAGATTTGAAAGAGGAAAAGGAAACAAAGCAGATTTTGAGAAATCTTATGTCGGCGGTAGATGTAAAGAATTTTGGAGCAACATTTGCGGAGTCAGTGGCAAAGGTAAATGTATCTATTACAGGAGCCGTACAATTTGGACAAGGTTTTAATAAATATGAAGGGACTGTTGCAGAAGAACAACAGATACTTTCCCCATTCCGTGACAGCAGTAAAGAAAGTAAGACGGATGAAGAGGCTAAAAATTCTACATTAGGAACAAAGATTACGAGTAATGAAGCGCATTATTTTTACCCATTTGTGATTAATCCAATGGCATATAGAGAACTTGAGAAACTTGGCGTGACAGAAGGATATACAGAGGAAGATTATAAGAACTTTAAACGAACAGCATTAGTTGCGGTTACTTCTTATGCAACTAATGCAAAAGAGGGATGTGAAAATGAATTTGCTATTTTTGTAGAAACAGAACCAGATTTATATTTGCCTAATTTATCAGAATACATTGGATTTGAAAAAGGAGAACAGAAAAACTGTATAAATCTCGAGGCATGTGCACAGATTTTACAGGGAGTTCAGGAAAAAATTAAAAATGTGGAAATATATTACAATCCATATACAACCATATTGAATCAGGAAATAGCAGATGCAAAATTATATAACATTGTCACACAAAAAGAGGTGTAATGCATGAAAGCTATAAGATTTACACTGAGTGGAAAGGATGCATTTTTTAAGAAACCGGAAGTAAATAGCTATTACTATTTTTCTTATGGACAGATTCATAAAGTTGCATTACTGGGAATATTTGGTGCTATTTTAGGATATGGCGGGTATGCACAGAAAAAATGGACTGTACCAAAGAAAGGACAGGGATTGGTTGAAGAATATCCAGAATTTTATGAAAAATTGAAGGAATTAAAGATTTCGGTTGTACCAGAAAACCAAGGCGGATATATTCAGAAAAAAGTGCAGATATTTAATAATTCAGTTGGTTATGCATCAGAGGAACAGGGCGGAAATTTAATTGTAAAAGAACAGTGGCTGGAAAATCCAATATGGGACATTTATATAATGTTAGATTGTGAAGAAGCCGAAAAAATTGCGAGTGCATTAGAGAATAAGCAATGTATTTTTATTCCATATTTAGGAAAAAACGATCATCCGGCAGATATAAGTAATGTAAAAATTTTAAAGCTGGAGGAAACAAAATGTAATGGCGATGCTATTTCCAGCATGTTCTCAAAAAAAGATGGAGAGATAGAATTTCCGGAAGATGATGAAGATGAAACAGAATGGTTTAAATATGAAGAAAAATTGCCGATAGCTTTAAATGCATATACGAATTTATATGAATATGATACTTTTTGCTATACTAATTTTCCGGTGATTATTAAGAATAATATAGTATACAAGGATGAAAATCGAAAACTGATATTTAACTAGAAAAGAAGGCCCTGCATTATTGCGGGGTTTTCTTGTAGGAGAAAATAAATGGAAATTGAAAAAGTCATGATTCCGATTGAAAAAATTATAAATAATAGTGAAGAGTGCTTTGCGCATGTAGCTAAGGACAATAAACAGAAAGAAACATTAAAAGAACATACCGAAAGATGCCAAAAATATTGGAAGAATCTTGTCGAAAAGAAAAATCTTACGGAGATACTGGAAGAATTTGAGAAATGTTATTTTAATTCAACGAATGAAAAAGTGAAAGAAATATTTGAATCTATGACAGTAAATATTGTTACGATGCATGATATTGGAAAGGTAAATCCTGAATTTCAGAAAGAAAAGATGGATCATTTATGGCATAGGGATGTTCCGTTAAATGACAAAGTAGGAAGTAAACATTCTATAATTTCATCTGTGTTTTATCTTGATTATTACATCGGGATAATTAATTTAGCAGTCAAAAATGAAACTATTTATAAAAGTGATGGAGAAAAATTAAAGGATTTTGCGTATATATATTCTTATATTATATCCAGACATCACGGGGATCTGACGGAATTGGAAAGATATTTAGAGAGTCTTAATGGAAAACAGGCTGAGGGGGATGAGTTAGGATACCAGGCAGAAAATTGGTATGAATTGTGGAAAAAAAGTATTATGAAACAAGGAGATCCGGAAAAAATCAGGAAAAATTGGAAAAGAATGTTGAATCGACTGAATGGAGATAAGGATGATACGGAAAAAATAATATATTTATATTGTCTGACAAGACTTTTATATTCATTACTTGTAGCTGCAGATTATTATGCAACAACGGAATATATGAATGGATTTGAAATGACCGATTTTGGTGAATTGAATCAATGGGAACATATCATAGATACATATGAAAAAAGTAAAGTACAGATAAGTATTCGAAAGTATGGAAAAGAAAATTATCCCATACAGCCAGAAAAATTATTAAAAGAAGAAAATATTAATATTCTTCGCACAGAGATGTTTTTAGATGCAGAGAGAACATTGGAGAAAAATATGGATAAGTCGATATTTTATCTGGAAGCACCTACCGGAAGTGGAAAGAGCAATACAGCAATGAATTTAAGTCTAAAAATGGTACAGGAGAATGAAAAAATTAACAAAATATTTTATATTTATCCATTCAACACGTTGGTAGAGCAAAATATGGCGTCAATGGAAAAAGTATTTGGGCAAGATAAGGAAATTATGTCTCAGATTGCAATTGTCAATTCACTGGTTCCATTGAAAAAGAACAATAAAGCAGAAGAAGATAAAGAATGGAATAAAATATTATTGGATAGACAATTCCTTAATTATCCGATTGTTTTATCCACGCATGTAATGCTGTTTCAGACATTATTTGGAAATGCAAAAGATAATGTATTTGGTTTTCATCAATTGAGTCATTCAGTAATTGTATTAGATGAAATTCAAAGTTATAAGAATGATATTTGGAGTGAAATTATTTCATTTTTAAAAGGATTTGCTAATCTTATGCATATGAAAATTGTTATTATGTCAGCGACATTGCCTAATTTGGAAGTACTAACGAATAATAAAATGGAAACAGTCAGATTGATTGAACACAGAGAAAAATATTTTAATCATAAAAAATTTGCGAAAAGAGTTCAGGCAGACTACAGTTTGCTTGGATATAAGATAACAAAAGAAGAGCTGCAAGAGCATGTTTTAGCACAAGCGCAAGATGGGAAAAAGATACTAATTGAATTTATAAAGAAAAAAAGTGCAGAAGAATTTTATCGTAATATACGGGAAAAGAGTCCGATACCTGTGTTGTTGATGACAGGGGATAGTTGTATATTAGATCGAAAAAGAATTATTCGTCAAACAAAAGAGATGAAATCAGTAATATTAATTGCAACACAGGTGATCGAAGCAGGTGTAGACATTGATATGGATATTGGATATAAGGATATATCCAGACTAGATAGTGAAGAACAATTTATGGGACGAATTAACAGATCAGGGAAAAAAGAAGGAGTAGTTTATTTCTTTGATATGGATGATGCGTCTGTTATATATAAAAATGATGTGAGAATAGAAAAAGATAAAACATTAGAAAATGAGGAGATCAGACAATTATTGTTATTGAAAAATTTCCCGGAATTTTATGAAACCAGAATTCTTCCGTCAATAAAGAAAGAAGGAGAAAAAATAAATGATAAGAATTTAGAGGAATTTTTTTGCGATAAAGTAGCTCTTTTGAATATGCCGGAAGTTGCAAAACGGATGAGGTTAATAGATGATAATCGACAGATGATATCTGTATATTTAGGAAGAATCCTTCAAAATGAAAAAGGTGAAAAGATAGATGGACGTGTATTATGGCAAGAATACAAAGGATTAATCGAGGAATGTAAATTAGAATATGCAGAAAAAAAGATAAAACTGCACGATATTCGAAGCCAGATGAATGGATTTATATATCAATTTAGTAATCAGATTAAATTACAAGAAGACGAGCAGATTGGAGATATATTTTTCATCGAAAACGGAGAAAGATATTTTGATGAAAATGGAGTGTTGATGAAAGAATTATTTGAAGATAATATAGATCTATTTATATAAAAGAAGGAGCAATGAAATGCGGATAAATGGTACTTTGATAAACTATTATTTCCATTGTAAACGTCAATGTTATCTTCACGGTAATCGCCTGAATTTAGAGGATAATAGTGAACAGGTAAAAATAGGAAAGGCAATTCATGAAGAGAAAGCTGAAGGAAAAGAAAATGCGGAAATTGCTATTGATAATATTAGGCTGGATAAATTAACGAAAGAATATTTAACGGAAGTAAAAAAGTCTGATGCGGATGTTGAAGCATCAAAATGGCAGTTGTTATTTTATCTAAGTGTTTTGAAATCCAAGGGGATAATTCGTAAAGGGAAACTTGAATTTGTGGAAAAGAATAAAAAAGATAAGAAAACACTTATTATAGAGCTGACAGATGAGACGGAAAAAGAATTAAAAGTATACATGGAAGAAATTACAAGGCTGTTGAATGAGGAGAAACCGCCAGAATGTATAAATAAAAATTCTTGTAAAAAATGTGCCTATTACGAGTACTGTTATGTATAAGGTTAGGAGGAGAAAGAATGGGAAGTACAAGATATATTATGTCAATGGGTGAATTAACCAGAAAAGACAATTCATTGTGTTTTCGCAAAAATGGACGAAATGTATATATACCTGTTGAAAATACAAAAGAGATATATTGTTGTAACGAAGTAAGTATTAATACAAAGCTCTTGGATTTTTTATCACAAAATAATATTATTGTTCATTTTTTTAATTATTATGGTGGCTATAGTGGGACATTTTATCCTCGAGACCATTATCTAAGTGGAAAATTAATTGTAAAGCAAGCTGCAAAATATCAGAATGACAGATTGGATATTGCTAGAGCAATTGTTAAAGGGATAGGACTGAATATTTATGAGGTTTTATATCATTATTATAAACATGATAAAAAAGAAGTAAAAGAAACAATAGACTGGATAAAAAAGATTTTTTTAAAACAGGTAGAGCAGGCTGCGAATATAAAAGAGTTATTAGCATATGAAGGTGAGGTATGGCTGAGATTTTACAGTAATTTTAAATTTTTTTTACCAGAAGATTTTGTTATGAATAAACGTGTAAAGCGACCACCGGATAATCCTATTAATGCGTTGATATCATTTGGAAATACATTATTATATACAAAAACAATATCAGCAATTTATCAGACACATCTGGATCAAAGGATAAGCTTTTTACATGAACCGTCGGAAGGAAGATTTTCATTAAGTCTGGATATAAGCGAAGTGTTCAAACCTGTAATTGTATATAGAACAATATTTGATTTAGTAAATAACAGAAGATTACAAGTGGAAAAACATTTTGAAAAGAAGGTAAACTATTGTATTTTGAATGAAGAAGGCAGAAAAATATTTATAGAGGCTTTTGAAGCTCGAGTGGAAAGCGTATTTATGCATCCGAAATTGAAAAGGAAAGTTTCTTATCGTACTGCAATAAAATTGGATTGTTATAAATTGATTAAAAATATTTTGGAAGAAAAAGAATTTATTCCGTTTTCATTGAAAGAAGGGATGTAATGAAAAGTAAGAAGCAGTTGAATTATAATTACGCATTCTTGTTTTATGATGTTGGTGAAAAAAGGGTACAAAAAGTGTTCAAGGTATGCAAGAAATATTTGACACATTTTCAAAAATCAGTTTTTCGAGGTGAAATGACTCCTTCGAAGTTTATTGAATTGCGTAGAGAATTGAATAAAGTTATTAATAAGGACGAGGATTTTGTATGTATCATAAAGTTAATGAATGATAATGTATTTGGTGAAGAAATATTAGGAAATGGAGAAAAAGATACAGGAGAGACGTTGATAATATAAATATTTTACCAGGTGTTATTTAAAGAAAATAAAAAAATTAGTTGTAAAATAAGGGAATGTGTGTGATTATTATTTATAAAATAAAAATAGAGTGTCGCCTGGTAAAAAGCTAGGAAAAGCTTGAAGATAGGGGATTTTAGATCCTCAGAAAAATGTAAAATGGCGTTAACTCGTTAGATAAACAGTAACATGAGATGTATTGAAATAAGATTATACATGGTAGGTGATTGGGTGAAAGAAAAGATAAACAGTAACATGAGATGTATTGAAATTAAGAACCCAGATAAAAGTGATATGGATAGTTTACGATAAACAGTAACATGAGATGTATTGAAATCCACACCGGCACCGCCTTATGATGTCGGTGACCTGATAAACAGTAACATGAGATGTATTGAAATGGGAAATGATTAAAGAAGAATATCTTCTGAGATTTGATAAACAGTAACATGAGATGTATTGAAATACAAGATCGGGCTGTTTCTTGACATGGGACTTGGGATAAACAGTAACATGAGATGTATTGAAATCGCATCATTTTAGTTATCATTCCATTTCCACCGAGATAAACAGTAACATGAGATGTATTGAAATGTACATACGGCAATTGGAATATTAGTAGCACGGCGATAAACAGTAACATGAGATGTATTGAAATATGTTGGTCTTGCTTACGGAGATCTGTCTGATGCCGATAAACAGTAACATGAGATGTATTGAAATTATGAAAAAATATCTGAGTTTTTAGATGAAAATATGATAAACAGTAACATGAGATGTATTGAAATGATCCTGGGAGCTTTCGTCCCTTCCACCGAATATGATAAACAGTAACATGAGATGTATTGAAATATTAGGAAAGAAAGCAAGTGTACATGCACACCCACGATAAACAGTAACATGAGATGTATTGAAATCCTAACAAAGGAAACAACGGTAACAAGCCAAAGAGATAAACAGTAACATGAGATGTATTGAAATTTGTATAACAAAATTCCCTGGGATGGCTGGATATAGATAAACAGTAACATGAGATGTATTGAAATGAAGTTCAACTGGAATTTCAAGCGCGGCCCCGACATGATAAACAGTAACATGAGATGTATTGAAATGTGTGTTAGTGATATAGATAAAAGGATGCTAGACGATAAACAGTAACATGAGATGTATTGAAATTCAATATTGATTCCGTCCAAGAACCCCGTGATAGGGATAAACAGTAACATGAGATGTATTGAAATTCCTGGATGTGTCAATCATACGATTCAACAGAATCGGATAAACAGTAACATGAGATGTATTGAAATATCTATTCGCATTTTCATTACTTCCACGCTCAGAGATAAACAGTAACATGAGATGTATTGAAATATTCAAAACACTGTTCTTTCCACTCAAGCACATATCGATAAACAGTAACATGAGATGTATTGAAATTCACCTATCCTGTATAATCTTCAAACCGTTCACACGGATAAACAGTAACATGAGATGTATTGAAATAAAAAAGATTATGCAAGGGATTTGCAAAAGATTTGATAAACAGTAACATGAGATGTATTGAAATACTTTATATCTCCTTCCTGTTCGTCTGTCGCGAACGATAAACAGTAACATGAGATGTATTGAAATGCTCTCGGATTATCAGATTGAAGCAATTGCCATGATAAACAGTAACATGAGATGTATTGAAATGAAAAAGGAGAATTGGTGAATCCAAACATTAAGGGATAAACAGTAACATGAGATGTATTGAAATCCTCTCGCTCCTATTCTGCAAGTCGGGCAACCAGCAGATAAACAGTAACATGAGATGTATTGAAATCCAATGTACGGCATTGTAACCACTCAAACGTATACGATAAACAGTAACATGAGATGTATTGAAATATATTTATCTTCCGATCATCAATATCCGGATTCAGATAAACAGTAACATGAGATGTATTGAAATTAATTACTGCAAGAAGGTATGTTACATCTGGCCTTCGATAAACAGTAACATGAGATGTATTGAAATATGGGAATACTATCCCCGTAAGTTGCCCATGCACCGATAAACAGTAACATGAGATGTATTGAAATTCAGCGACAGGATACTGCGGAGCATCATCAGCGAGATAAACAGTAACATGAGATGTATTGAAATTCATTAAGCGCATCCTTTAATATCATTTTCTCTACGATAAACAGTAACATGAGATGTATTGAAATCAATTTTAAAGTTAATCAAGGCACTACTGATTCTGATAAACAGTAACATGAGATGTATTGAAATTTTGTCACTTCTTCGCCCTCTGGAACTACTCCGGTGATAAGCAGTAACATGAGATGTATTGAAATATCCTTCAAGTGCTTTCGACCAGTCGCCAGTGAAGATAAACAGTAACATGAGATGTATTGAAATCGCGGAACAAATCGGAAAGCCTTGTTTTTTCCGCCGATAAACAGTAACATGAGATGTATTGAAATAGATATGGAAGTCTTGCTAAAGGATGGAAAGGTCGATAAACAGTAACATGAGATGTATTGAAATGAATCTTTGGTATCTCATGCATCTTTTCCACCTCGATAAACAGTAACATGAGATGTATTGAAATAGCTCTCTGCTGTATTTGACGCTCGCTTCGTGTTGGATAAACAGTAACATGAGATGTATTGAAATTATTTTCTTTTATGTTCGCTCTGCGTCTGAATCAGGATAAACAGTAACATGAGATGTATTGAAATATTCTCATTCTTCTTATAAGCTTGTCTGCATCAAGATAAACAGTAACATGAGATGTATTGAAATTCGTTATTAATTGTTTTTGTGGTCGGTCTTGGCTGATAAACAGTAACATGAGATGTATTGAAATTTAGTAAGAGTTTTTCTCACCGGAGCAAGTCCCTTCGATAAACAGTAACATGAGATGTATTGAAATAGAAAATAGATGGTGATAAAAAAGACTATGAGAAGGATAAACAGTAACATGAGATGTATTGAAATGCATGTTGTCTTTCGATGCATGACTGTTGTTATCGATAAACAGTAACATGAGATGTATTGAAATTTTTTACGGAAAGGATGATATTTATGGACGAGAAAGATAAACAGTAACATGAGATGTATTGAAATGAAAAAGAACTGTGATAACCTGAATGTCAGCGACGTGGTAAACAGTAACATGAGATGTATTGAAATTCTCTGGACATCCCTTCATTGGCAATGATATTGTAGATAAACAGTAACATGAGATGTATTGAAATCGTAGAAATCGTAGCGAATTCGGAAGACCAGGTAGATAAACAGTAACATGAGATGTATTGAAATTCCATCCATTCGATGATACGCTCGATCAGGCTGCCGATAAACAGTAACATGAGATGTATTGAAATAGGGCAAATACTTGGGAGTATTTTGTCACGTTTACGATAAACAGTAACATGAGATGTATTGAAATTCGTCTTTATCCGGTTTATCCGGTGTATCTGTAGTAGATAAACAGTAACATGAGATGTATTGAAATATTGTATAATCCAACTTCGGGTGCGGCGGCTGGATAAACAGTAACATGAGATGTATTGAAATGTGTATCGGAAGAATGGCTTCGGACTGGGAAAGGGGATAAACAGTAACATGAGATGTATTGAAATCTGAATGAACAATTTGACACCTCTAGCGCCATCGGATAAACAGTAACATAAGATGTATTGAAATAAAGCTTCTTGGATTCTTTCAACTGCTGGATCGCCGATAAACAGTAACATGAGATGTATTGAAATTTAGATATTACCTTGTTGTTGCTCAACACGGTAGCGATAAACAGTAACATAAGATATGGTGAAATGAGTTCTGGGGATAGCGTAAGATAGTTATCTTTGCTGATAGATAATAATATAAGATGTATTAAAATCGACGGAATAGATATAGAACGGGCGATTTGAGAACAGATAAACAGAAATCAAGGATATTTTGAAAATAGTTGTTAAGTAATATCGGAAACTAAAAAATAAAATATAAGCTGAAACTTTTGATTAGTGCACGATTGAAAAATTATCAGTCACAATAGGATTACTATCAACCACTTTTCCCAACCATTAAAAAAGGACTGCATTATTTGGGAGGAGTGCAGTCCTGAGGAAAAAGTTATGAAAAAGATTTAAAGTGTTTGTTCTCTTGAACAATTTCTAGTATAGAATTGAATTGTGATAAAACTGTGATGGAATTAGAAAGAAATTGTTAACAAATTTAGAACATAAAATAAAATACGATCAGATGCACCATAAACCGGGACAGTGTTGAAATCCAAAAGTCCGGGTGTTAGAATTACAACAGATGCTATAACAGAAGATATATATCAAAGAATACAAGAAACCATACAGAACATACGAATATACACCAAGGAGGAATACACCATGCGGATCCTAATCTACGGCGCTGGAGTCATCGGAAGCTTCTACGCATCCAGATTCGCCAAAGCGGGACTGGATGTAACAGTTTTAGCAAGAGGGCAGCGGTTAAAAGAATTACAGGGACACGGTCTATGGTACAGAGGCAAGACAAGAACGCATAAAGTTGAGGTTAAGACGATCAGTGAGTTAAAACCGGATGACCGCTACCAGTTTATTTTCCTGACCGTACGTGAGAATCAAGTAGAAGAAGCACTGGAAGATATCAGTAAGAATAAAAGTCCGAATGTTGTCACTATGGTCAATACGATCAAACCATATGGAAGGTGGGAGAAAATCTGCGGAAAAGGCAGGATCCTTCCGGCATTCCCGGGAGCGGGCGGCTGCATTGAAGGCGGAATTCTGGATGCGCAGCTTCTGCCAAGAGCAATCCAGCCGACAACATTCGGTGAGATCGGAGGAAGAAAGAGCAGCAGGGAAGAAGCACTGGCATATATATTTAGAAAAAGCCACATTCCATATCAGATTGTTCCGGAAATGCATCACTGGCAGATATCACATCTTGGTGTGATCATTCCGCTGGCAGATGCTTATTATCAGAGCAGGCATCCGGAAAAAATCTGTGCAAATGAAAAATTGATGACGCTGACAGCTTATCGGATGAAAAAGAACCTGAAGTGGATCGCCCAGAAGGGAATGTTGTGCCCGGCAAAGCTTTATATGATCAAAGATATGCCGACAGGAATGCTGGCAGGGGTTCTAAGCAGAGTATATCAGAGTGAATTTGGCAACAGATTTCTTTACAGACATGCGATGCATGCACCGGAAGAATTCCAGCGGCTGCATCAGGAATTCTATAATTATATGAAGACACATACGAAAGAGAGTAACAAAGCATGATAAGACCGATTATGAAAGACATATTTTTCCTGAACCAGAGATCCGAGCCGGCAACAGAGGCGGACAAGCAGGTTGCAGTGGATTTGTTAGATACATTGAAAGCGCACGAGGAAGGCTGTGTCGGCATGGCAGCGAATATGATCGGAGTGAAGAAATGTATCATAGCCGTTAATATGGGATTCATGAATATGGCAATGTTCAATCCGAAGATTGTAAAACGTTTCGGAAAATATGAGACGGAAGAAGGCTGCCTTTCCCTTACCGGTGTGAGAAAATGCACCCGGTATCAGGAGATTGAAGTAGAATATCAGGACATGAATTTCAAAAAGCAGAGACAGAAATATACCGGATGGACGGCACAGATTATTCAGCATGAGATAGATCACTGTCAGGGCATAGTGATATGACACTAAGAAAAGTAAATGTTTTCCTCCTGTTTTATTGACACAATTGTATCAATAGCATACAATAAAACCAGATTGTTAATAAAATAACATATAAAACGTGAAGATTATAGGAGGGTAATATCATGGCAAAGATTTTATGTAGTCCAAGTAAATATGTACAGGGTGCAGGTGAGCTGAAGAAGCTGGGTGAATATGCTCAGAAGTATGGCAAAAAAGCACTCGTACTGATTACAGAATCCGGATATAAACGTATCGGGGACGTTGTAAATACCGGATTTGAAGGATACGAGATCACACCTGTGTACGAGTATTTCAACAGAGAATGCAGTAAGAATGAGATCAACCGACTGGTAGACATCATGAATGAGAAGGGCTGTGATGTCGTGATCGGTATCGGCGGTGGTAAGATCCTGGACACGGCCAAGGCAGTTGCTTATTATAAAGAAGCACCGGTTCTGATTTGTCCGACGATCGCCTCAACAGATGCACCTTGCAGCGCACTGTCTGTTATTTATACAGATGCTGGTGTATTCGAAGAGTACTTATTCCTTCCGGCCAACCCGGACATGGTTCTGATGGATACTGAGATCATTGCAAAATCACCGGTAAGACTTACCGTTTCCGGAATGGGTGATGCGCTGGCAACATATTTTGAAGCAAGAGCCTGTCAGGCAAGTGGAGCAACGACATGTGCGGGCGGACAGGTCACACAGGCAGCGATCGCACTTGCAAAACTCTGTTTTGATACGCTGATGGCAGAAGGAGTAAAGGCAAAACTTGCTTTGGAAGCAGGAGCATGTACACCGGCTGTAGAAAAAGTCATCGAAGCCAATACATTGCTGAGTGGTATCGGATTTGAGAGTGGAGGACTTGCAGGAGCGCACGCAATTCATAATGGATTTACCGTACTGGATGAGTGCCATCATATGTATCATGGCGAGAAAGTCGCATTTGGAACGATTACACAGCTGGTACTGGAGAACATTCCGGCAGAAGAACTGGAAGATATCATCGATTGGTGTATCGAACTGGGACTGCCTGTGACATTAAAAGAACTGGGAATCACAGAAGTAACAGATGAGAAGCTGATGGCAGTTGCAACGGCAGCCTGTGCAGAGAACGACACGCTTCACAATATGCCATTCGTGGTAACACCGGAGACTGTATGTGCAGCGATCAAAGCAGCAGATGCATACGGTAGATATTTCCTCGGAGAATAATATATAATCCAAATACATAATCTAACAGGAATAAGATTTGTTAAAAACCCACGGGATCAGTGGTTGACATTCGTCAAAAGATAATGCTATAATATGCCTCTAAAACATGTGTGGATTTTTCTGGAGCAATCTATTTTTCGCCACATGACTGATGCGTTCGGTCATGTGGCTTTTTTAGTGCATAGAAATCATAAAATCCATAATAAAATTGATATGTTATGTATGTGGAAAAAGAAAGGGGAAATTATATGGATCAGACATATATGAAAGAACAGCCGGTGTTAAAACTGATATTGTCAATGGCACTGCCGATGGTGCTTTCTATGATGGTGAGTTCACTTTACAATATTGTGGACAGCTTCTTCATCGCCAGGATCAGCGAAGATGCCATGACGGCATTATCACTGGTGTATCCAGTGCAGAATCTGGTCAATGCCGTGATGATCGGATTTGGAATCGGAATCAATGCGGTCATCTCATTTTACCTGGGAGCTCAGGATAAAGAGATGGCAGACAGGGCAGCAACACAGGGAATGCTGCTCGGAACCATTCACGGAATCGGTTTTATGATTCTGGGAATTGCCGTAATGAGACCGTTTTTACAGATGTTTACGGGAAATGCACAGATCGTGGACTATGGTGTGCGTTATTCAAGAATTGCATTTTTATTTGCCACAGCATTATCTTGGCAACTGGTATTTGAGAAGACATTTCAGGCAGTCGGCCGTATGGTAGAGTCGATGACCTGTATGATGTCAGGTGCGGTCATCAACATTATCCTGGATCCGGTCATGATCTTCGGACTCGGACCATTCCCGAAGATGGGAATCGAAGGAGCCGCACTTGCAACAGGAATCGGACAGGCAGCAGCGGCACTGCTGTATCTGATCCTTTATATCGCGAATCCGCTTCCGGTGAAATACAGAAAGAAATATCTGAAGGTGGACCTTAGATTATGGAAGAAGTTATACGTGATCGGAATTCCGGCAAGTTTGAACCTGGCACTTCCGTCACTGTTGATCTCTGTATTGAATGTAATACTTACAGGCTATGGGGAAGTCTATGTATTCGTTCTCGGAGTCTATTATAAGCTGCAGACCTTCCTGTACCTTCCGGCAAATGGAATCGTGCAGGGAATGCGTCCGCTTCTCGGATATAATTACGGAGCGGGAGAGCATAAGCGTGTACATAAGATCTTTCGGGATGGCCTGATCCTGGTACTCGTGATGATGACGGTCGGAACGGTAATCTGCCTGGCAGTTCCGGGACAGCTGATGGGGCTATTTACGGCGAATCCGGTAACGATGCAGGCGGGAAGTGTGGCACTTGGAGTCATCAGTCTTGGCTTCATTGCTTCATCCGTATCGGTTATCTGTAGCGGTGCACTGGAAGGTCTTGGAAAAGGCGTGCATTCACTGATCATTTCGTTATGCAGATATGTGGTTGTGATCATTCCGGCGGCATTCATTGTGAGCCGTTTTATGGGAGCGGTCGGAGTATGGCATGCGTTCTGGATCACGGAGGCTGTTACGGCGGTGATCTCATATATGGTGTATCGGAAAGGTGTGAAGGGATAGCAGAGATAAAAAATCACGGAGCAAAAGTTTTTTTTGATGCACAAGTATAATATTGTATGATAAAATAGTAAGAAACAGGAAAGCAGAAAAGAAAACAGAATATACAAGGACGACTCTGACTGCAAGGCAGCATCCCGAGCAGGAATAGTTAAGAACTTCCTTATTTCCGACACATGGTATTTCTATACCATGTATTCGCATTATGCATTAGAAAAAACAAAAAAGAGCATTTTGTATACAGAATAAGGCGGCTTCAGATAACGAAAAGAGAGCCGGCTTATGTATACAAAATGTTCTTTTTCATTTGAACAAATATGTAAGCAGAACATGCAGGAGGAACACACATGTTAAAAGTAGCAATCTACGGAAAAGGTGGAATTGGGAAATCCACCGTCACATCCAATCTGGCAGCAGCATTTGCCACGATGGGGAAGAAAGTCATCCAGATTGGTTGTGATCCGAAGGCAGATTCGACGATGAATCTGCTCGGTGGGGAACCGCTAAGGCCGGTCATGAATTATATGAGAGAAGAAGACGAAGAACCGGAGAAACTGGAAGACATTGCAAAAGAAGGATTCGGAAATGTCTTATGTATCGAGACAGGCGGACCGACACCGGGACTTGGATGTGCGGGAAGAGGAATCATTGCGACATTCCAGTTATTAGAAGATCTGAAATTATTCGAGACCTATAAGCCCGATGTCGTTCTGTATGACGTACTCGGGGACGTGGTCTGCGGCGGATTCGCAGCGCCGATCCGGGAAGACTATGCGGAAAAAGTTCTGATCGTGACATCGGGAGAGAAGATGGCACTCTATGCGGCAGATAACATTTCCAAAGCAGTAAAGAACTTTGAAGACAGAAGTTATGCAAGAGTGTTCGGAATCGTACTGAATCACAGAAATGTAGAAAATGAAAATGAAAAAGTAGAGACATTTGCAAAAGAGCATGGATTTGACATAGTGGGAGAGATTCCAAGAAGTGATGAAATTAACCGTTGTGAAGACCAGGGGAAGACGGTGATCGAGGGCAATCCGGAGTCGGACATCAGTAAATGCTTCTATGATCTGGCGGAAATATTATGGAAAGATGAGGAACAGGTATGAGAGGGACTGCCTATTATTGTACGGTAGAAGAATTACAGAAGCGGGGAAGGGATGATATTCCGGAGCAGTTCCGGTCGAATACGCATCTGATTTACAGTTCTCCGGCGACGCTTGCATTTAACTCGCCGGGAGCGGAAGGATTCGGTGTAAAGAGAGCGGGGCTTGCGATCCCGGATTCGATTATGCTGATCGTGGCACCGGGATGCTGCGGACGGAATACGTCCATGATCAGTTCCATGCCGCAGTATGAGGATCGGTTCTTTTATCTTACGATGGATGAGACCGATATCGTAACGGGAAGACATCTGAAAAAAGTGCCAAAGGCAGTACAGGAGATCTGTGACAGTCTGGAGAAGAAGCCGTCGGTTGTGATGATCTGCATTACCTGCGTGGATGCGCTTCTTGGAACAGATATGGAACGTATCTGCAGAAAATCCGAAGAAAAGACAGGACTTCCGGTCAGACCGTGTTATATGTATGCGTTGACAAGAGAAGGACGGAAGCCGCCGATGGTGCATGTGCGTCAGTCCTTATATTCTTTATTGGAACCAAAGAAGAAAAAAGGAAATGTCGTGAATCTGCTGGGATTTTTCTCACCACTTATGGATGACTGTGAGTTATACGGAATGCTGGAAAAAGCAGGCGTAAAGACGGTACACGAGATATCCAGATGCAAAGATTACGAAGAGTACCAGACGATGGCAGAGGCGAATTTCAATCTGGTATTACATCCGGAAGCGAGATTCGCAGCAGAAGATTTTCATGAGAAATTACAGATTCCGTTTATCGAACTTCGGAGATTGTACCAGATTGATAAGATAACGAAGCAGTATCAGGCACTGGGAAATGTTCTGGGGATTCCATTCGAAGATCATGAAGCGGAGGCTGCTGCACTTGATTCCGTAAAATGCTTGAAATCTGCGAAGTCGGATGCAGTTTTCGCTATCGGGGAATGCATGAACGGGGATCCGTTCGAACTGGCACTGGCGCTTGTAAAGTATGGCTTCCGGGTGGCTGAGATCTATGGAACGCTGACCGCCGAGAATTTTGTATACTTGAAAAATTTATCTGAATTGAGTCCGCAGACAAAAGTATTTTCCAATATGGAACCAACCATGCTGTATTATGATCCGGAAGAGAGCGGGGTTACAATTACAATTGGCAAAGATGCCTGCTACTATCATCCGGATGTGAAAAACGTGATGTGGAACGAAGAAGTGCAGCCGTACGGATATGCGGGTGTGAGACATTTGTGCGAAAGACTGTTGGAGGTGTAGGTAATGAAAGGATTAAGAAAATATTTGACACCATTTGCACCGGATCAGTCGGGGGCAGTGTCGGTATTATATGAACTTGGCGGAATGCTGGTCATCTGTGATGCAGGTGGATGTACGGGAAATGTGTGCGGCTTCGATGAGCCAAGATGGTTTGAAACAAGAAGTGCGGTATTCAGTGCGGGACTTCGTGATATGGATGCGATCCTTGGAAGAGACGACAGACTGGTCGCAAAACTTGCAGATGCGGCAAAAAAGCTGGACGTGACATTCGCAGCAGTGATCGGGACTCCGGTTCCCGCAGTGATCGGGACGGATTACCGGGCGCTGGAACGGATGCTGTCTAAGAAGACGGATCTTTCGGTCTTGACGGTGAATACAGATGGAATGGAATTGTATGACAAGGGAGAAGAAAAGGCATATCTTACATTGTTCGAGAAATTCAGTGACAAGAATGAAGAGTCTGAGGGTATGAATGATAAAGACAGACCACGTATCGGGATTATCGGCATGACTCCGCAGGATGTCAGTGACCTGAAGGCAGCAGATAAGATCCGGAAAGTATATGCAGACCAGGGAATGCGTGCCATCTGCTATGGCATGGGAGACGGACTGGATGAAGTGAGAAATGCTTCTCTGGCAGCGAAGAATGTGGTCGTATCTCCGGCAGCATTAAAAGCAGCGCAGTATCTGCAAAAGAAGTTCGGAACACCATATGAGATTGCCTATCCACTGGCATCAGAACTTGTGCCGGAAGTGAATTATCAAGGAAAGAAGATCCTGATCGTACAGCAGCAGGTGATTGCAAATGCGGTGCGTAAGGAGATCGAAAAACGAACCGGGGAAAAAGAAGCAATCACAACAGCGACATGGTTCATGCGGAAAGAGGAGATTTTAACGGATCTGAATGTTGATGCCGCAGATGATATTAGTCTGAAAGAAGAGGATGATTTCATTTTGCTGGTGGAAAAAGAAGGATATGATGTGATCTTTGCAGATCCGTGTATGGAGCGGATGATTCCGGGATTTGAAGGGGTATTTATTCCGCTGACGCATTTTGCAGTGTCAGGAAAGCTTAACGTGTAAGCAGGATATATGGGAAACCTATATGTTTTAGACAGGAGGAAGAAACGGATGATAACAAAGAAAATCTGTGTCTACGGAATTGTGCAGGGCGTCGGCTTCAGACCGACTGTGAGCCGTCATGCAGCGGCTGCCGGAATCACCGGAAGTGTGTGTAACAAAGGTCCCTATGTGGAAATCTTTGCACAGGGAGAGGAAAAATGTGTAAAAGATTTTCTGGAGAAACTGGAAAATCAGCCGCCGAAGAGAGCTGCCATATTGAAGATCAATACAGAAGATGTAAAAGAGGAAGAATATGGGAAATTCAATGATTTTCAGATCATAGAAAGCGAGAAGACAAAAGGGGAGATCTTCGTTTCGCCGGATATTGCAATCTGCGAAGAATGCAAGAAAGAAATGTACGATCTAAAAGACCGGCGTTATCTGCACCCATTTATCAACTGCACCTGCTGCGGTCCCAGACTTACGATCCTGGATGCACTTCCATATGACCGGGAACGGACCAGCATGAAGGAATTCCCGATGTGTCCGGACTGTGCTTCGGAGTATGAGGATCCGGCGACCAGACGTTATGATGCACAGCCGGTATGCTGCAACGATTGTGGTCCTGAAGTGTATCTGACCGGCAGGGAAGAACGGGGAAGAGCTGCGATCATTGCCACAAGAAAAATGATTCATGATGGCGGGATCGTGGCAATCAAGGGAATCGGCGGATTCCATCTCTGCTGTGATGCGACGAACGAGGAAGCAGTACAGAGACTGCGGACATTAAAGAACCGTCCGGCGAAACCGTTTGCCGTGATGGCGCGGGATGTGGAAGCGGTAAAGCAGGAATGTCTGGTAAATGAAGTACAGGAGGAGATCCTGGATGGACACCAGAAGCCGATCCTGTTACTTGAAAAACGGAAAAAATCTGCAGACAGTACAGGTCTTTGCAAGTCTGTCGCTCCGGGGAATCCGAAAGTCGGCATCATGCTCCCATACGCTCCGGTACAGATGCTGTTATTCCGATATGACGATGGAATCGAGATGCCGGATTATCTCGTAATGACGAGCGGCAATACCTCCGGTGCACCGATCTGCAGGGATGATAAAGAAGCGGTGGAGGAACTGTCACAACTATGTGATCTGACCCTTTCTCATGACCGGAAGATCCGGATCCGGGCGGACGATTCGGTGATGGATTTTTATAAGGGAGAGCCTTATATGATCCGGCGCTCCAGAGGCTATGCACCGCTTCCGACGATGGTGACAATGCCGTGGAAAGGACAGGTGCTGGCAGCAGGCGGAGAACTTAAGAATACATTCTGTATCGGGGTGGATGGACGTTTCTATCTGTCCCCGTATGTAGGGGATCTGGAAGATCTCCGTACTGTAAAAGCGTTGCAAGAGACGATCCACAGATTCGAGACACTTCTGGAGGTAGAACCGGAAGTTGCAGCATGTGATCTGCATCCAAAATACAACTCGACAGTCGTTGCAGAAGAACTGGGACTTCCTGTCGTAAAAATCCAGCATCATTATGCACATATTTTATCCTGTATGGCAGAAAATGACCGGAAAGAGCAGGTGATCGGCGTGGCATTCGACGGAACCGGATATGGTACAGATGGAACCATCTGGGGAGGCGAACTTCTGCTTGCAGATTATCACGGATTTGAACGGATGGGAAGTATCGAACCATTTCTTCAGATCGGAGGCGACATTTCTGCTAAAGAGGGATGGCGAATTGCAGTTTCACTGATCTATCAGCAGACACAGGATAAAGAGCAGACAATGGAGATTGTAAAGAAGATTAACCTGTGCAGTGAACCGGAATGCAAAGTGCTTCTTGCCATGGCGGACCGGAAAATGAATGCTGTGCTATCAACCAGTGCGGGACGTCTGTTCGATGCAGTCAGTGCAATTCTCGGAATCCGGACGAAGTCTACGTTCGAAGGGGAGGCTTCGATGGCACTTGAATTTGCCGCAGAAGCTTATGAGAAAGAAATCTGGGAAATTGATGAGCCGGAAGATGGTGAAAGCGGTCCGGATGAAGAAAAGAAAGAGCCGGAAGACAGGCTGATTATGCAGACAGGAAGCCTTATAAAATATCTGATAGAGAAGAAAACAGAAGGCATTCAGGCAGAAAAATTAGCTTATATCTTTCATCAAAAGCTGGCAGACCTTATAATCTGTGGCTGCAGGAAGATCAGAAAGAAAACAAAATGTAATTGTGTGGCATTAAGCGGCGGTGTATTCCAAAATCGGCTGTTGTTGAGAATGGTTGAAGAAGGTCTGGAAAAAGAACATTTTACCGTACTCAGACATCACCTGATCCCGACAAATGACGGCGGGATCGCACTGGGGCAGGCAGCATATGCCATGCAGTATATTCAGGAGGGAAAATAACATGTGTGTAGGATTATCAGCAAAAGTAGTCCGTATCAGTGATGGTACGGCAGTTGTAGACGCGGGGGGTGCAAAAAGATCGGTCTCTTCAGAATTACTGGAAGATCTGGAACCGGGAGATTATGTAATGGTGCATGCAGGAATCGCCATTGCAAAAATTACCGATGAAGATGACAGTGAGACAGATCAGTTGATGGAGGAACTTCTGTAATGAGTGAAGGAAAGAAAACGGCAAGAGAGATCATAGAAGGATATGACGGCCCTGCAGTCCGGATCATGGAAGTATGCGGAACACATACACATGAAATCTTCCGTCTGGGTATCCGCAAACTTCTTCCAAAGCAGGTAGAATTGATCTCTGGTCCCGGGTGTCCGGTCTGTGTCACACCGGTAAGTTATATCGATGAGGCAGTTTATCTGGCGCTGGAAAAGAGTGTGACAATCTGTACATTCGGAGATTTGGTGCGTGTGCCGGGAAGTAAGAAGAGTCTGGCAGATGCAAGAAGCGAAGGCGGGAAGATCCATATCGTCTATTCACCTGCCGATGCGGAAAAATATGCAAAAGAACATCCGGAAGAAGAGGTTGTATTCTTATCTGTAGGATTCGAGACGACGACTCCGGCGGGATGTCTGTCTGTCAAAAAAGCAAAAGAAGAAGGAATCACGAACTATTCCATGCTGATTGCAAATAAAACGATGCCGCAGGCATACGAAGCATTAAAAGGAAGCGCAGACATTTTCTTATATCCGGGACATGTCAATGCGATCACAGGAACAAAGCTTTGTGAAGAACTGGTGCAGGAAGGTGTAAGCGGTGTGGTGGCAGGCTTTACGGCAAAAGAACTTCTGACTGCACTGGCAGTTGCGCTGACACATTTTCAGAAAGGGAAACCTTTCTTTGTAAATTGTTATCCGCGTGTAGTGACAGAAGAAGGAAGTAAAGAAGCGCAGAGACTGGTGGATACGCTGATGGAAGCATGTGACAGTGAATGGAGAGGACTCGGAATCATACCGGGATCAGGACTTCGTTTACGTGATGAATGGGGTATGTATGATGCCAGAAAGAAATATCAGGTTCCGAAGATGGAAGGAAGGGCGAATCCGGCCTGCAGATGCGGGGATGTATTACAGGGAAAATGTAAACCATCCGACTGTAAAGTATTTGGAAAGGTCTGTACACCGCAGCATCCGGTAGGTGCATGTATGGTATCCGGAGAGGGAGCCTGTTCAGCATATTATATGTATGGAAGAGAATAAGAAAATAGACGGAAAATAACAAGGAAGTGGACAAGATGAATGAGTATGTGGATAACGAAGCAAGAAAAGCGAAATTAGTGGGGAAAACTGTGACGATGGCACATGGTGCGGGAGGACACCAGACGTCAGAGCTGATCGATATGATCTTCAAAGCACATTTTGATAATCCGGATCTGACTGCGGATGATGCAGCCGTCCTGGCACCTCCGGCCGGTAAGATGGCAGTATCTACGGATGGATTTATCGTATCACCGGCATTCTATCCGGGAGGAAATATCGGAAAGCTTTCCATTTGCGGTACGGTCAATGATCTTTCATGTATGGGAGCAAAACCATTATACCTGACCTGTGCATTTGTGATCGAAGAGGGATTTCCGATGGAAAAACTGGAAGAGATTGCAGAAGCAATGGAGAAGACGGCGAAAGAAGCCGGAGTCCGGATCGTATCGGGAGATACCAAGGTTGCCGGAAAAGGGCAGGTGGACGGAGTCTTTATCACGACAACAGGTATCGGTGAGATCACGGATGGAGTCGAAGTTGCGGGAAATCTTGCAAAACCGGGCGATGCGATTATTGTGACAGGAGATATAGGAAGACACGGATGCACGATCCTTCTTGCGAGAGAAGATTTTGGAATCGATGCGGATGTGACGAGTGACTGTGCACCACTCTGGGGGAATGTAAAAGCAGTGATGGATGCAACGCATGAACTGCATGTGATCCGTGATGCGACCAGAGGAGGAGTCGGAACTGTGCTGTATGAGATTGCCGGACAGAGCCAGGTAGGCATTCGTCTGGATGCTTCGAAGATTCCGGTTGCACCGGAGGTACGAGGCGTATGTGGAATGCTTGGACTGGAGCCGCTCTATCTTGCATGTGAAGGACGGCTTGTGATCATGGCGCCGAAAGAACAGGCACAGACGATCGTGGATGCATTGAAAGTATGTCCATATTCACAGGATGCGGCAATTATCGGTGAAGTGACCGAAGAGCAGCCGGGAAAAGTAGTGATGTTGACGGAGATCGGAACGCAGGCATTACTTCCGCAGCCGGGCGGGGAATTACTGCCGCGCATCTGTTAGGAGGGTATCAATGGATATAAGAGTGGCAGTTATTTCTATCATTGTGGAAAATCCGGAAGCGATCGAGACATTGAATCATCTGCTTCATGAGGCAGGACAGTATATTATCGGAAGAATGGGAATTCCATATCGGGAAAAAGGTATTAATATTATCAGTATTGCGATTGATGCACCGCAGGATGTGATCAGTACGTTATCCGGCAAGATCGGTCGTCTGAGCGGGATATCCACGAAGACGGCGTATTCGAATATTATTACGAAAGCAGGAGAATAAAAATAGTATGATTAAGATTGCAGTATATGGAAAAGGCGGGATCGGAAAATCAACAACCGTGTCTAATGTAGCTGTGGCACTGGCGGAAAAAGGACTGAAAGTGATGCAGATCGGATGTGATCCGAAAGCGGATTCGACGATTGCATTAAGACACGGGGAAGCGGTGCCGACTGTACTGGACCTCTTCCGGGAAAAGAAGCAGGATCTGAGATTAGAAGATATGGTGCGGATCGGCTATCAGGGTGTGATCTGTGTAGAGGCAGGTGGTCCGACACCGGGACTTGGATGTGCAGGAAGAGGAATTATCACGGCACTGGAAAAGTTAAAAGAGACAGGAGCATATGAAGTATATCAGCCGGATGTTGTACTTTATGATGTACTCGGGGATGTTGTATGCGGTGGATTTTCTATGCCGATGAGGAAAGGATATGCGGATAAAGTCTTTATCATCACTTCGGGAGAAAATATGGCAATCCATGCCGGGGCAAATATTGCGATGGCAGTGGAGAATTTCAAGACCCGTGGATATGCGTCTCTTGGAGGGATTATCTTAAATCGCAGAAATGTGGCAAGAGAAGAAGAGAAGGTAAAAGAGCTGGCAGATGATTTCAAGACACAGGTGATAGGAACATTATCTCACAGTGAACTTGTGGCAGAAGCGGAAGAAGAAGGAAAGACGGTCATGGAGTGTTTCCCAGGCAGTGAGATGGCGGAAGAATATAGAAAGCTTGCGGAAGTAATCTATGAGTTGTCAAAAGAATCCGGGGAGGGATGGAAATGTTAAAGAAAGCCGGAGAATCAAGCGGTCTGGAATTCAATTCCCCGGCGCATGGGAACTGGAATATTGTCCATACAGGAATGCTTCTTCCGGAAGCAATCCAGATCTATGTCTGTGCAGATAACTGTATGCGGGGAGTTGTTCTGACAGCAGCCGAGATGAATGCCGCAGACAGGTTCTCTTTTGTGATCGTAGAAGAGGAGGACCTTCTGAATGGTAATCTGGAAGATGTGACGATCGAGGGAGTGGCAGATGTATTAAAGAAACGGGGCGATCATCCGAAGGCGGTATTATTATTTACAGTATGCCTGCATCATTTCCTGGGATGTGATCTGGAACGGGTATATGAAGAATTGGAAGCGAGATTTCCGGAGATCTTTTTCATCCGCTGTTATATGGATCCGATCATGCAGAAGCACGGACTGACGCCGGATCAGAAGCTTCGGAAGTCGATCTACGACGCACTTCCGGAAAGAAATACAGGGAAGTCTGATTCAGAAAGATCAGTGACAATTTTAGGCAGTGATTTTGCGCTGGATGAGACGAGTGATATCAAACGTTTGTTGAAGGCAGAGAATATAGAAGTGAGAGAACTTCCGACCTGTGACTCATGGAAAGCTTATGAGAACCTTGCAGACAGTAGAATATTCATAGCATGCTATCCGCCTGGAAAATATGGACTGGAAAGTCAGGCAGAGAGGCTTGGGAAGAAAGCGTTATATCTTCCGGGAAGCTTTGATTATGAAGAAATCATCAGACAATGGAGAATGCTGGAGCAGACGGTTACGGAAAGTGTAAGAGATGCTGAGATAGATGAGACCATAGAAAGAGAGATTGCATTGTGTGAAGCAGTTTTGAAAAAAACAAGACAAATAATCGGAGATGCACAGATCATGATCGATCACACATTTCATCCAAGACCGCTGGAGCTTGCAAAGCTGTTACTGACACATGGCTTTTCTGTGACAAGAATCTATCTGGATGCGGTAAATCCGGAAGAAAAAGCAACATTTGAGTGGCTGAAACAACAATATCCTGGCCTTTCATATGAGCCGACGATCCACCCAGAGATGCGGGTACGTCCGAGGAAAGAAGAAAATATACTGGCAATCGGACAGAAAGCGGCGTGGTTTACCGGAACGAAGCATTTTGTCAATCTGGTGGAAGGTGCCGGTCTGTATGGATTTGACGGAATCCGGAAAGTGGCAGGATTGATGATAGAAGCCTGGCAGGAAGAAAAAGATCCGGAAGATCTGATCATCCGGAAAGGTTGGGGGTGCGAAAGCTGCATATGAAACGAAGTTATAAGATCATACCAATTTATACAGCGGATGTATCCGGTGTCTGCTCGGCACTCTATGAACTTGGCGGGATGACAGTGATGCATGATCCGTCCGGCTGTAATTCTACCTATAATACACACGATGAGATCCGCTGGTATGACCAGGACAGCATGATCTATATCTCGGGACTTACGGAGATCGATGCTGTTATGGGAAATGATGAGAAACTGATCCGTGATATCGAGATTGCGGCAGAGGAATTAAAGCCGAAGTTTATAGCACTTGCGGGGTCCCCGATTCCCTATATGAATGGAACAGATTTTGAAGCAATCGCCAAGATATTGGAACAAGATCTCGGGATTCCGGCATTCTCGGTTCCGACAAACGGCATGCATGATTATGTATATGGTGTTGGAATAGCACTTGCAGAGATTGCGAAACGTATCGAAGGAAAGAGAGAAGTGACGCCAAAGAGCGTGAATCTTCTTGGTGTGACACCGCTTGATTTCGGACCACAGGAGCATGTGGATGCATTGATACAGAATGTGGAACAGGCGGGATGGAAGGTTCTGTCGACCTGGGCGATGGGAGATACACTGGAAAACCTTGCTCGTGCACCGGAGGCAGAGGTGAATCTGGTGGTCTCTTCGACGGGACTCCGGGCAGCGGAAATATTGCAGGAAAGATTCGGGACACCTTATGTGACCGGTACACCGATCCGGGGATTTATGGAGGTTCTTTTACATGCGATGGAAGAAAAAAAGCAGGTGTCATATCTGGAATATGAGAAGCGGCTCAGAGGATTTACGCGGGAGTCAGGAAAGAGAGATACAATCATATTGATCGGGGAACCTGTGATCATGAAATCGCTGGCTGCAGCAATTGAGATAAAGTACCGGATAAATGTGAAGGTTATCTGTCCATTAAAGGAAACAGACGGACTGCTTGCAGACGGAGATGTTGCTGTCTGCGGGGAAGAGGAACTGGAGCAGGCACTTCAGAGTTTAAAGAATGTAAAAGGCGTTGTGGCGGATCCATTGTATCGCCCGGTCTGCCCGGAGAATGTGGCATTTTATGAGTTGCCGCATATTGCATTTTCGGGAAGAATTTATAAAAAGAAACTGCCGGTTCTTGCAGAACTTATATAGGCGGTAAGAGCAGAAAGGAAACAGAAATGGGACATTTATATTTTGCAAGACACGGACAGACAGTCTGGAATGTAGAGAATAAGATCTGCGGAGCAACGGATATTGAATTGACAGAACTGGGCCATCAGCAGGCAGAAGAACTGGGACAGGCAATTCTGGAGCAGGGAATTCAGATCGATGAGATACTGTATTCACCATTGATCAGGGCAAAAGAGACCGCAAGACACGTATCAGAGGTAACCGGTATTCCGATGCGTGAAGAAATGCGCCTGAAAGAACAGAACTTTGGAAAATACGAAGGTACGCCGAGAAATGGAGAAGAGTTCCAGAGGGCCAAGGCTAATTTTATTAATTCTTATGAAGGCGGCGAATCGATGCTGAAGCTTTGTCACCGGATCTACGATCTGCTCGATGATATTAAAAAAGAATCAGATCAGAAGACATATCTTCTGGTTGCACATAACGGGATCTCAAGAGCGATACAGTCTTATTTTGGCGATATGACAAATGATGAATTTGCAAGATTCGGTATCAAGAATTGTGAGATTCGTAAGTTTGAATACGAGGAGTAAGAATAAAAACAAAAAAGAAACATGAAAAATCCACCGTACTTAATAATTTTTTAAATACGATGGATTTTTATGATATTTCATCCAATGGACTATACCTCTTTCTTTCTTCGATTTGTTTTTTAATCATTTTTTAAATGATGTTAAATTTACGTTCCTGGTGGTTTGTCCTCCTTTTTCTTTATTAGACTCTTTTCAGTTTAGATTGTCCTCTGCATTGGACTGTACCTCTTTCTTTAGATTTTAAATAAAGATTTAACTGATTGGTGGTCCGTCCTCCTTTTCTTTTGTTGATATTATAATATCGCACGAAAGTGAAAATGTCAATAGGTAATCTGAAAAAAATGTGAAAAATAATAAAAAGACGAAATATTCTGAAAATAATATCTGCTTGACATGCCACCTACTTACGAACGCATGGCGATAAAAAAGAGAAGTTACCAGTTGTAAAATCAGGTGGTAACTTCTCTGTATTTTATAAATGAATCTAAGGTTATATAAGATAAATGCCGTCGATAAATTCTTTGATAAATGGCAGAGCAGCTCCGATCGCTACTGTATCACCAGGACATTTGCCGGGAATGATGTAACTGGTGTCATCGTCAAAGGTAGAACGCTCAGCCACGTAATGACGGATCTTAGAGAGATCTTCATCTGTAAAGTAAGGGGCAAGATGTCCGCCTAATATAACGGTATGCTCCAGAACCATATGCAGGTTGTTGATCAGAATAGACAGATGTCTTAAATAATCCTCCCATCTTTCTATGCAGCCGATATCGCCGGCTGATTTTTTTTCGAAAAATTCGTCCAGGTTATCGGAATCTCCGAGAAGTGAGTTCACAGAACAGTAGCATTCTGCACAGCCCTGACGTCCACAGTAGCAATCATGACCGCCGGGAACCAGTGTCATGTGTTCGAATGTTCCGCTTTTTCCTGTAGTACCGGTAAGAAGCTGACCATCAACGATGATGGCACCACCCAGATGGTAATTTAAAGAAATATAGGTTACGTCTTTGATATCCGGGCTTTTCCATAATTCCGTGTTACATGCACATTCAGAGTCATGAATGAATTTGCATGGGACAGAAAAAACATTTGTAAATGCTTTCAGGGAAAATCCAGTGCAACTTAATATCTTACCATAAGTAAATTCTGAGCCATCCGGTGAGATCAGGCCCTGAACGCCAAGGCCTATTCCAAGAATGTTATCTTCTTTATAATGATTCGATTCAAAAAATGTCTTTACGGCATTGCTTAATTTGGAAAGATATGCATTGGTCGGTTCAAAAGTAAGCGTTAATTTTTCTTTTGCAATAGCTTCTCCATACAGATTCACTGCGAGAAGCCGTACGGTATGAGACAGGATTTCGATACCAATCGCAATCTGTGCATTTGAAAGAATCTGATAAGCAACTGCCCGGCGTCCGACAGATGAAGAAAGGCGGCCGCATTTTTCAATCAGATTCTGGCTTTCTAACGTCGTAAGATGCTGTGTGACCGTTGGAAGGCTGACAGAAAGCGCAGTTGCAATTTCCTGTTTTGAACAGGATGGATTCATATATATATATTGATAGACGTCTGATAAATTCTTTTTCTTTATATCTGTTAATGAAAATTGTTCCATAATAATCTCCCTTTTATATGCTGCTAATTATATAAAGCAATTTAATAAAATAATTATACAATTTTATCCGTATCTTGAAAAGACTCTTTGCTTTATTAAAAGTGCACAAAATAAATTCGCAAATCTTGTAAATATTTACATCTTGTAAAAAATATAAAAAAGAATTATTATGTAAACACATTAAATAAAACGATTTTATAAAACTAAAATATAAAATTATTTAAAATAACAAAAAGAAAGAGAGGAAACAAAAATGGGAATCATTGAAAACATGAGACTTGATGGGAAAAAAGGATTTGTAACAGGAGCAGCAAGAGGAATCGGAAAGTGCACGGCAACGGCATTTGCAGAGGCAGGAGCTGATGTGGCAATCGTTGACCTTGACATTGAAGAAGCAAAGAAGACGGCGAAAGAGCTCGCAGAAAAGACAGGCAGAAAAGTCATAGCAATCCAGACAGACTGCACAGACAAAGAGCAGGTAGATGCAATGGTAGAAGAAGTTGTAAAAGAACTGGGAGGCCTAGATTTCTGCCATAATAATGCGGGAATCTGCATCAATGCACCGGCAGAAGAGATGACATATGAACAGTGGTTGAAAGTAATCAATATTAATCTGAATGGAATCTTCTTAACGGATATTGCAGCAGGAAAATATATGCTGGAAAATGGCGGAGGTTCCATCATCAATACAGCTTCCATGTCAGCACATATTGTAAATGTACCGCAGCCACAGTGTGCATATAATGCATCAAAGGCAGGCGTGATCCAGCTGACAAAATCACTTGCAATCGAATGGGCAAAACGCGGCGTGCGTGTAAACTGTATCAGCCCTGGATACATCGGAACAGAGTTAACACTGAACTCACCAACACTGATTCCACTGATTGAAAAATGGAATGAGATGGCACCAATGGGAAGAATGGGAAAACCAGAAGAACTTGAAGCAATCTGCGTATACCTTGCAGGAGATACAAGTTCATTTACAACAGGTTCAGACATCGTAGTTGACGGAGCATTTACCTGCTTCTAATATGAAAAAAATATAAGGAAGTTTGTGGCGGCAGACTTCCTTACATTTTAACCTCGGAAAAATGAATGCGAAAGAGAGAGGAAAAGAAAAATGAAAAAATGGGCAAAAAGAATCGGTTATGGAATCGGTGATCTGGGATGTAACCTGGTGTTCAGTACGATGGCTTCGTATCTGATGGTATTTTACACCGATGTATTTGGAATTACGGCGGCTGCGGCAGGTACGATGATGCTGGTAACAAAATTTATCGATGCACTGACTGACACAGGAATGGGACTGATCGTCGACAGAACACATACAAAATGGGGACAGGGACGCCCATATTTTGTGATTGGTGCGATCCCTTTTGCTGTGTTTACGGTTCTGACATTCTTCGTACCGGACTTTGGAAGTACCGGAAAATTAATCTGGGCATATCTAACTTACTGTCTGCTTTGTACGGCATATACAGTCGTAAATATTCCGTTGAATACGATTGTGCCAAGGCTGACATCGGATATTCATGAGCGTGATATCCTTGTATCCACAAGAATGATCTGTGCGATGGCGGGAACAGCAATCGTTATGTCAATTACAGCACCATTGGTCAAATTCTTCGGACATGGCAACGAAGGAAGAGGATATCTGATCACAATGACAATTTATGGTATTGCAGCAATGTGCATTTTCTTCCTCACATTTGCAAGTACCAAAGAGATCGTTCCACCGACAGCGACACAGGAACACCGTTCACTTCTGCAGGACTTTAAGGGACTGACTGGACAGGCGTGGATTCTGTTCTTGTTGAACCTGTTCTATTTCTCATTATATGTAGTAAGAAATACAACGGTTATCTATTATTTTAAATATAATCTGGGAAGAGAAGACTGGCTGTCACTGGTAGGAATTCTGGGAATCTTGTCCGGATTACCGATGTTACTGGCGCTGCCTGCATTGGAACAGAGATTCAGCAAGAGAAATTTAATGTTCGTAAGTGTGGGGCTGTATGTGATCGGAGATCTTCTGATCTTTATAGGCAAGAACTCGGCAGCATGCCTTCTGGCCGGCCTTGTGATCACCGGACTTGGAATCTATGGAATATTCGGAATTACATTTGCAATGCAGCCGGATGTGATCGATTATTCTGAATATAAGAAAAATGCAAGTGTAGCGGGACTGATCGCTGCATTCCAGGGATTTTTCGTAAAAGGCGGAATGGGACTGACAAGTTTCATTATCGGAATCTTCCTGAAAAAAGGCGGCTATGTAGCTAATGCGGTACAGACCTCTCGTGCACTGACGCATATTGAAATCTGCTTTATCTGGATCCCGATCGTGCTGTGTGTGCTGATCGCAGTTTTGACATATTTTTATAAATTGGATAGTATCCGTGGTGAGATGACGGAGGAACTGGAGAAACGTAGATAAATTATGCATAAAAACCTGGACAAAAAAATCAACTTTTTGGTGAATCTTTATCTGCTGTAGGTGTTATAATACGACTGTAACAAAGGAAACCTACTTAACAAAACCTCTTTGTAGCGTTGAAACCGCAAAGCGAAGGCTGCTAAGCATCAGATTTTTGGAGGAAAAGATAAATGAATACTTTAAAAGCTGAAAAAAGAAGC
>OGYX01000395.1_pt1 | contig 34059 bp, 28 predicted proteins | sample 1576601 | NCBI WGS metagenome assembly OGYX01 (sample SAMEA3541561, study PRJEB24748) | human gut metagenome | biome: human gut; feature: human-associated habitat; material: faeces | place: China | collected 2012 | reverse complement strand
AAAGTAAGCTGGGAGAAGGAAGCAAATTTACAGTTATCATGGAATACAGGATTGCTGATAAGGGTTACTACGAGCAGGTTACGGATCCGTCCCCGGATACAGAGGAAACAGACAGGATCAGCGGAAAATATGTTCTGCTGGCTGAGGATAATGACCTGAATGCGGAAATCGCAGAGTTTATCCTGGAGGATATGGGACTTATGGTTGACCGTGTTGAGGATGGAGTTCAATGTGTGGCAAGGATGGAACAGAAACCGGCAGGGACCTACGATCTGATCCTTATGGATATCCAGATGCCGAACATGGATGGCTATAAGGCAACTCAGGCAATCAGAAGGCTGGAAGATAAGAAAAAAGCCGGTATTCCGATCATAGCTATGACAGCCAATGCATTTGAGGAAGATAGAAAAAAGGCATTTGAAAAAGGAATGAACGGACATATTGCAAAGCCTGTTGATGCAGAAAAGGTTAAGAAAACCATTCTTTCAGCTATACGATGAGATGAAGGGAATGAGGAGAAATAAGAGATGAACGGAGAGGCTCATCTCTTATTTCTTTTTAGGTAGCAGGATTCAAGCTGATTGATGAGTGCATACAAACACATGGCAAACAGGCAGAGAAGACAGATGCTCATGAGGAGCCAATCCATTTTGAACACCTGACTGGAATAAATAATCAGATACCCCAGCCCTTCTTTCGCAGCAAGAAATTCCCCAATGATCACCCCGACCAGACATAATCCGATATTTACCTTCATATTGCTGATGATCGCCGGAATCGAACTTGGAAGCACAACTTTAGTCAGTACCTGATGCCGTTTCCCGCCAAGTGTATAGATCAGCGTCATCTTTCCTGGATCCGCGGACATAAAACTGGTATACAGATTCAGGATGCTTCCGAAGATAGCCACCGACATACCGGCAACAATGATGGTGGTACGTGTGGCACCGAGCCATACGATGAGAAGCGGGGCCAGGGCGGATTTTGGCAGACTGTTTAGAACAACCAGATACGGCTCCAGGATTTCTGAAAGCTTCTTACTGAACCACAGAAGCACCGCCGTCAGGATACTGAAGACGATAACCAGAAGGAAACTTACGATCGTCTCATATAAGGTGACGCCAAGGTGCAGGAAGATGCTGCGGTCTGCGACCATGTCGAGAAAACACCGGGCAATCTTAGAAGGACTGCTAAAGATAAAAGAATCGATGATTTGATGTGAGGCGGTCAGTTCCCAGACAGACAGGAAGACAACCAGAAGGAGAACCCGGGCAGCAGCTACGAACTTTTTGTGCAGCCGGTACTTTGATAAAAAGGTTCTTTGCGCTCTAGAAGATGAGGCGGCGGTAGAGATGGCACTTGCATTGGAAGTGATATTTGTGCCAGAGGCAGCAGGAATCTCAGTCTTTGACATTCGGTTCATCTTCATTTAACTCCTTCCATATCAGATTAAAATAATTCTTGAATTCCGGCGCACTTCTGCGGTTCAACGGAGTATCGTGCTCCAGATGGAACAGCAGAGGAATCGTTTGTTTGATTGTTGCCGGACGATTAGAAAGGACAATGACACGGTCGGCAAGAGAGATCGCTTCCGACAGGTCGTGCGTGACCAGAAGTGCAGATTTTCCTTCATTTCGGATGATCTGTCCGATGTCATCGCCAACCTGAAGCCTCGTCTGATAGTCCAGGGCAGAAAAAGGTTCATCCAGAAGAAGAAGCTCCGGCTCCAGGACGAGTGTGCGGATCAGGGCAGCACGCTGCCGCATCCCGCCGGACAACTCCGAAGGCCTTGCATTCTTAAAGTCACCGAGTCCATAGATGTCAAGAAGCTCATCTGCCCGTTGCTTCGTACGCGCTGTCAGTGCGTGCTGGACTTCCAGTCCAAGGATTACGTTATTATAGATCGTGCGCCATTCAAAGAGTTCATCGTGCTGTAACATATAGCCGACATTTGTCGTGCTCTCTTTCAAAGGCTTCCCGTTAATCTTAATCTGCCCCTCTGTACAAGGCAGCAGTCCGCAGATCAGCGAAAGCAGTGTAGACTTGCCACACCCGGAAGGCCCCACAATGGCGGCAAATTCGCCTTTTTTCAATGAAAATGAGATATCAGACAGAGCCAGGGTCTCCCCTTGCAGAGTATGATACGTGTAAGAAATGTGCTGTAGATTTAATATCTGTTCCCGAACCGGTTCCATAGAAGACCTCCTACAAGCAAAAAATAACCTATATAAGTAAGATATGCCGCAGACAGAAAACAGGTGAATAAATGTGGTGTGTGTGGTAAAATGCTGATATGGAAATGTCAGAAAGACATTAACACACCAGGAGAGGTCATTATATGTTACAAAAAATAAATTATCAAAAAGAACTGGATAGATTCATCACGGATCTGCAAAAAGAAGAAAAAGTCCCGACGCTTCTGCTTCACAGCTGCTGCGCCCCATGCAGCAGTTATGTGCTGGAATACTTAAGCAATTACTTCAGAATCACGGTACTTTATTACAACCCGAACATTTACCCGGAGAGTGAATACAGTAAGCGCATCATCGAACAGCAGACACTGATCGGGGCGATGCATACGAAATATCCGGTGCAGTTCATTGCGGGCAGCTATGAGAAAGAGAAATTCTATGCGATGGCAAAAGGACTGGAAGAAGTAAAAGAAGGCGGCGTGCGCTGCTTCAAATGCTATGAACTCCGCTTAAGAGAGGCCGCAGAGATTGCAAAAGCCGGAGGATATGAGTACTTCACGACGACGCTCAGCATCAGTCCGCTTAAGAATGCAGCAAAATTGAATGAGATTGGATTAAAACTTGCAGAAGAGTATGGCGTGGCATATCTGACGTCGGATTTCAAAAAGAAGAATGGATATAAGCGGTCCGTAGAATTATCCGCGCAGTATGGGCTTTACCGGCAGGATTACTGTGGATGTGAATTCTCTATGCGCCAGCGCCTGAAAGAACAGCAGGAAGGAAAAGAACACAGTGAAAATGCATAAATGGAATCAGAAAATTGCATAGATTAAGAAAAAAATCACGTTTCAGTGTGAATAAATATGTAAATTTCTGTAATAATATTTGCTTTTACGCGGAAATGTGTTAAAATCGGAAACAGTAAATTTAAAAATGAAAGGAAGAAATCCATATGGCACAGTTATGGGGAGGCCGTTTCACAAAAGAAACAGACCAGTTAGTATATAATTTCAACGCTTCCATTACATTTGACAAAAGATTCTATAAGCAGGATATCAAAGGCAGTCTTGCACATGTAGCAATGCTTGCAAAGCAGGGAATCTTAACGGAAGAAGAAAAAGAACGGATCACAGACGGATTGAAAGGCATCCTGGAAGATGTAGAATCCGGGAAATTAGAGATATCAGATAAATATGAAGACATCCACAGCTTTGTGGAAGCAACACTGATCGACCGCATCGGCGATCCGGGAAAGAAGCTTCACACCGGACGAAGCAGAAATGACCAGGTTGCATTAGATATGAAGCTTTTCACCAGAGACGAGATCCACGAGATCGATGCCCAGGTAAAGGAACTTCTGGAAGTGATCCTTCACGTGATGGAGGAAAATGTCGAGACATACATGCCTGGATTCACACACCTTCAGAAAGCGCAGCCGATCACACTGGCCCACCACATGGGAGCATATTTTGAAATGTTCCGCAGAGACCACGAGAGACTGCAGGACATCGCAAAGCGTATGAATACCTGTCCACTCGGTTCCGGAGCACTTGCGGGGACAACCTATCCTCTGGACCGTGAGTACACAGCCGAATTACTTGGATTCGACGGACCGACACTCAACAGCATGGACGGGGTATCTGACAGAGATTACTTATTAGAACTGTTATCTGCACTTAGCATCATCATGATGCACCTGAGCAGATTCTGTGAAGAAGTCATCATCTGGAATTCGAATGAATACCAGTTCGTGGAGATCGATGACGCATACAGCACCGGAAGCAGTATCATGCCACAGAAGAAGAACCCGGATATTGCAGAACTCGTAAGAGGCAAGACAGGGCGCGTATATGGTGCGCTCAATGCACTCCTTACTACGATGAAAGGAATCCCGCTTGCATACAACAAAGATATGCAGGAAGACAAAGAATGGGCATTCGATGCCATGGATACCGCAAAAGGATGTATCACATTATTTGCCGGTATGTTAAAGACGATGCAGTTCAACAAAGACCGTATGGAAGAAAGTGCAAAACACGGATTCACCAACGCAACAGATGCAGCAGATTATCTGGTAAATCACGGCGTGCCATTCAGAGATGCACACGGCATCGTAGGAAAACTGGTGCTGACCTGTATCGAGAAGAAGATCCCGTTAGATGAACTTCCCCTGGAAGAGTACAAGAAGATCTCACCGGTATTTGAAGAAGACATATATGAAGCAATTGATCTTAAGACATGTGTGAATAAGCGTATCACGATCGGAGCACCGGGAAAGGATGCGATGACGAAGTCGATCGCAGCTTATAAGAAATACATGGCTGAATAAAAAACAAAAAAAGGGAGAGAAAAGAAGATGGAGAAGAAATTAAGAGTAGGTATTTTAGGAGCAACAGGAATGGTTGGACAGCGTTTTATCTCATTGCTTGAAAATCACCCTTGGTTCGAGGTAGTAACAGTAGCAGCAAGCCCGCGTTCCGCAGGAAAGACATACGAAGAGGCGGTCGGCGGACGTTGGAAAATGGATACACCAATGCCGGAAGGCGTGAAGAAACTGATCGTAAAGAATGTAAATGAAGTAGAAGAAGTAGCTTCTACCGTAGATTTCGTATTCAGTGCCGTAGATATGACAAAAGACGAGATCAAAGCAATCGAAGAAGCATATGCAAAGACAGAGACACCGGTTGTATCAAACAACAGCGCACACCGCTGGACAAAAGATGTACCAATGGTAGTACCTGAGATCAACGCAGCGCACTTCGACCTCATCAAGACTCAGAAAGAGCGTCTTGGAACAACACGCGGATTCATCGCAGTGAAACCAAACTGCTCCATCCAGAGCTATGCACCTGCACTTGCAGCATGGAAAGAATTCGGACCAAAAGAAGTTGTTGTTACAACATATCAGGCAATCTCCGGAGCCGGTAAGACATTCAAAGACTGGCCGGAAATGATCGAGAATATCATCCCATACATCGGAGGAGAAGAAGAAAAGAGCGAAAAAGAACCTCTGCGTGTACTCGGAACACTCGAAAACAGCGAGATCAAACTGGCAGAAGAGCCAAAGATCACATGCCAGTGCTTAAGAGTTCCTGTACTGAACGGACACACAGCAGCTGTATTCATCAACTTCGAGAAGAAGCCAACCAAAGAACAGCTGATTGAAAAACTGGAAAACTTCAAGGGATTCCCGCAGGAAGCAGATCTTCCGAGCGCACCAAAACAGTTCATCCAGTACCTGTCAGAAGACGACAGACCACAGGTAAAAGCTGATGTTAACTACGAGAACGGAATGGGCGTATCTATCGGACGTCTGAGAGAAGACAGCATGTATGATTATAAATTCATCGGACTGTCTCACAACACCGTGCGTGGTGCAGCAGGCGGAGCCGTACTTTGCGCCGAAGCACTGACTGCTAAGGGATATATCCAGGCGAAGTAGCCAGGGGGACGGGAAATCCGGCTCTTTTAGTGTCCCTGATGGCACACTCACCTGCTTATCATTCATAAGGTGAAGGCGTAAAAAGATGAAAGTATAAAAAGAAGAAAGTATAAAACATAAAAAGGTGGGAACTGCAACATGTAAAAAGGCGCAGTTTCCGCCTTTTTCTACGTTATGGACGAAACACTTAACCACCCGCTACGTGTTTTATCACAAGCCTGAACACGGAAATCTGAGCACGGAAATCTGAACACGATACATCTCAGTGTTGAGAATAAAAGACGGTTTTGCTATAATAAAGTATACAATAAATTCGCTGATTACAGAGTGCCGGTGCAGAGTGCCGGTGGGGACACTGAAAAAGCCAAAAACACCGTCCCCATGGCACCATGGCAACCATGGCAAGAAACGGAGGAAGACCCTATGGATCGAGAACTATTGAACTACACACAGAACCGAGAACTTTCCTGGCTGAGATTCGATCAGCGTGTATTGGAAGAAGCAAGAGATAAGAGCGTGCCACTGTTAGAACGCATGAAATTCGTAGCCATCTTCACCAGCAACTTAGATGAATTCTTCATGATCCGTGTCGGAAGTCTCTATGATATGGTGCAGACAGATGACCGCCACAAGGACAGCCGTTCAGGAATGACACCACAGGAGCAGCTGGATGCGATCTATGCAGCAGTTGCCCCATTATATAAAGAACGTGACAAGACCTACGCCGGAATCAAGAAAGAACTGTCTCCATACGGGGTCTGTGGACTGGACTTTAAAGAACTGGAGGCAGACGAGAGAAAATATGTAAAGAAATGTTTCAAAGAGCAGATCCTGCCGGTACTGTCACCGCAGATCGTAGACAGCAGCCACCCGTTTCCGCACCTTATGAATAAAGATATCTACGTAACAGCCAATCTGAAGCATATCAATAGCAGAAAGAACAAAGACGGCAAAGAGAAAGAGCAGATTCTCGGAATCGTACCGGTTCCAACTTATGTATCCGATATCCTGGTGCTTCCGGGACACGACATCCGCTATATCCGCATGGAGAAGGTCATCATGGAATACCTGGATCTGGTATTTGACCAGTACGAAGTATCCGATCCGAACTACATCTGCGTGACAAGAAATGCAGATGTATCTCCGGACGATGAGGCACTGGAGGTTACCGATGACTTCCGGAAGCTCATGCAGAGTACCTTGTACAAACGCCGCAGGATGGCGGTAGTAAGATTAGAAACAGCGGAGAAACTGACACCGGAAATGCAGGAATACTTCTGTAAGAAATTCAAGATCACACCGGAGCAGATCTTCCGCACGAAGATGCCGATGAAACTGGATTACATGTTCTCCATCGCAGGAAATCTTCCGGAGCCCATGAAGAAAGCACTGGTCTACGAACCATTCTCCCCGCAAAAATCAGCACATGTACAGGACGGCAGCATGCTAAAACAGGTGAAAAAGAATGATATCCTGTTGTTCTACCCATACGAAAGCATGGATCCGTTTCTGAAGCTGATCAAAGATGCCTCAGTAGATCCGAATGTAATGACGATCAAGATCACCATCTACCGCCTGGCGAAGAAGGCAAGACTGGTAGAATACCTGTGCGCAGCTGCGGAAAATGGCAAAGAAGTCACCGTACTGATCGAGCTGCGTGCAAGATTTGACGAGCAGAACAACATCGACTGGTCGGAACGTCTGGAAGAAGCAGGATGCCGTGTGATCTACGGATTCGACGGTTACAAAGTGCATTCCAAGATCTGTCTGATCACATACAGGAACCGCAATGACATCCAGTATATCACACAGGTCGGAACCGGCAATTATAACGAGAAGACAGCTGCCATGTATACCGATCTGTCCTTGATGACTGCTGATCCGCGAATCGGACAGGACGCCGCAGAATTTTTCAAGAATATGTCCATCGGTAATCTGCAGGGCAGCTATCAATACCTGATCGTATCACCGGTCAGCTTAAAGAGCCGTATCTTACAGATGATGGACGAAGAGATCACAAAAGGAAGCGAAGGACGCATCATTATGAAGATGAACTCCGTGACAGATGTGGACTTCGTAAAGAAAGTATCCGAGGCCTCCTGCGCCGGAGTGAAGGTAGACTTGATTGTTCGTGGAATCTGCTGTATACTACCGGGAGTGCCTGGATTTACAGATAATGTCAGAGTGATGAGCGTGGTTGGCCGCTATCTGGAACACCCACGTATCTTCAGCTTCGGAACCGGCAAAGAGCAGAAGATCTACATCGGCTCCGCAGACATGATGACAAGAAATACAGAAAAAAGAGTAGAGGTAGCCTGCCCGGTATTAGACGGGCAGATCAGACGCCAGATCAACCATGACCTGAAGATCATGTTAAGCGATAACGTGAAAGCAAGGATCATGCAGAAAGACGGCACATATATGAAACGGACCGGCGGCATAAAAGCTGTGGATTCCCAGGCAGTCTTCATGGAAGAAGCCTTAAAAACAGCAGAAGAAGACCAACGGGGACGGGGATTACTGGCTTTTTTCCTGTCCCTCCGGCACAGAAAAAAATAAAAGCCATCAGGGACAGGAAAAAAGCCAGTAATTCCCGTCCCCATCGGCACACCAAGGAGTAACATAATTACATGGGAAAATCACTATACATTGCCGAAAAACCCAGCGTAGCGCAGGAGTTTGCCAAGGCATTGCATATCAATACACAGAGAAAAGACGGATATCTCGAATCAGCAGAAGCAATCGTAACCTGGTGCGTCGGACACCTGGTCACGATGAGCTATCCGGAAGAATATGATCCTGCATTAAAAAGGTGGAGTCTTGAGACTCTGCCTTTTATCCCGCAGGAGTTCAAGTATGAAGTCATCCCGGCGGTATCCAAGCAGTTCCGGATCGTATCGGGACTTCTGAACAGAGCAGATGTAGACACCATCTACGTCTGTACCGACTCGGGACGGGAAGGAGAATACATCTACCGTCTGGTAGAACAGCAGGCAGGCGTAAAAGGCAAGAACCGCCGCCGCGTATGGATCGACTCCCAGACAGAAGAAGAGATCCTGCGCGGGATCAAAGGAGCAAAAGACTTAAAAGAATATGACAATCTGGCAGCATCGGCTTACTTAAGAGCCAAAGAAGACTACCTGATGGGAATCAACTTCTCCCGCCTCCTGACGTTAAAATACGGCAACAGCATCTCCAATTACCTGAATACGAAATATTCCGTTGTATCCGTAGGCCGCGTTATGACCTGCGTCCTCGGTATGGTCGTGCGCAGAGAACGGGAGATCCGGGAATTCGTAGAGACCCCGTTCTACAGAGTCTTAAGCACCATCGGAGAGAAAGGGGTGACATTCGAAGGCGAATGGCGGGCAGTCAAAGGATCAAAATGGTTTGAATCCTTCGACCTCTATAAGGAAAATGGATTCAAAGAAAAGGAAAAGGCAGAAGAACTGATCTGCTATCTGAACAGCAGAGAGTCAGCCGCCAGCCAACCTCTGACCTGTCAGATTGTATCCATAGAAAAAAAGAAAGAAAAGAAGAACCCGCCGTTATTATTCAATCTGGCCGAGATCCAGAATGAATGCTCCAGACGGTTCAAGGTCAGTCCGGATGAGACACTCCGGATCATCCAGGAGCTATATGAAAAGAAACTCGTCACCTACCCAAGAACAGATGCCCGTGTCCTGTCCACAGCAGTGGCAAAAGAGATCCATAAGAACTTAAACGGCCTGATGCAGTACGAGCCAGCAAAACCATACCTTCAGGACATCGTGAAATTCGGCAGCCACAAAGCCTTAGAGAAGACGAGATACGTCAACGACAAGCAGATCACAGACCACTATGCGATCATCCCGACCGGACAGGGCATGGGAGCACTAAAAGGACTTCCGAACCTGTCACAGAGGGTGTATGATGTGATCGTAAGACGATTCTTAAGCATCTTCTACCCACCGGCTGTCTATCAGAAAGTATCGATCGTGACGAAGATCAAAGAAGAATCCTTCTTCTCAAGCTTTAAAGTACTGGCAGAAGAAGGCTATCTGAAAGTAACAGGTGTGCCGGGCAGGAAGAACGACAATAACGATAATACAGATAGCAGCGCAGACAGTACCGAAGACAAAGACACCGATGCAGACTTCTTCGTCAGGATACAGAGCCTTAAGAAAGGCATGACCCTTCCGGTGCAGTCCCTGGACATCAAAGAAGGCAAGACCTCGCCGCCGAAGCGCTATAACTCCGGTTCACTGATCCTTGCCATGGAAAATGCAGGACAGCTCATCGAAGATGAAGAACTCCGTGCCCAGATCAAAGGAAGCGGAATCGGCACCAGTGCCACCAGAGGCGAGATACTGAAGAAATTATTTAATAATAAATATCTGGCGCTCAATAAAAAGACTCAGATCGTCACGCCGACGATGTTAGGGGAAATGATCTACGATGTCGTAGACCATTCCATCCGGCCGCTCCTGAACCCGGAACTTACGGCAAGCTGGGAAAAAGGTCTGACGTATGTGGCAGACGGAGATATCACATCAGATGAATATATGAAAAAGCTGGATGATTTCGTGTCGAGAAGGACACTTGCGGTAAAGGGACTGAATAATCAGTATCAGATGCGGGCGTGCTATGATAAGGTAGCGCAGTTTTATAAGAAGCCGGTGAGAAAGACGAGTCGTAGTAAAAAATAAAAGGAATAAAGACAACTCCCGTTGACATTTTATGTGGAATATCATATTATAATTATAAGAGACAACTCTTTGGTGTTCCGCTACCATAAAAGGCGAATTATGATAGGTGTTCCGCCACCGATAAGGGCGAATTATGATGAATGAGTAAGGAGTGAAATATATCCTTACTCTTTTTTACTAAGGAGGAATAGATTGAAATTATTTTTTTATGATGTGGATCCGGACTATGTTACTTATTTGAAAAATATCGAAAAAAATAAGCGGGGATTTACAAGGGTTCCAAACGTAATATATAACAATGAAAGAAAAATGGTATGTGGAATAGTGCTTGAAATTGCTGAATACAAATATTATGTTCCGATATCGTCATATAAAAAACAGCAGAATAATAATATTCTTATAAAATTGAATGATGACAAATACAATCAGGTAAAAGGCTCATTAAGATTTAATTATATGTTCCCAATTCATGATAAATATATAAAGAAAAGAGAGTTTAATGAATCGAAGTCTATGGGAAGAAAAGAATTTTTGCGTAGACAATGGGTTTATTGTAATTTGATAATAGATGAGATTAGAGAAATGGCAAACAAAACCTATCAAGAAGTTGTGAATGGAAATGATAAAATCCTGCAAAATGCATCCTGTGATTTTAAATTACTGGAAAAAGCAGCAGATGAATACGAATTTAGAAAAGGAGAACCAACATGTCAGAACAATTAACTATCAAAAAACTCTACAACCACATGGATGAAACCATCGCAAAAGACATCTTCGAAGGAGCCACCTACCCATGGGAAATCCTTCCAAAGATCAGCAGCTTCATCAAAGAACTCGGAAAGACCCTTCCGGCAGATGAATACGATCAGGTCGGCGAAGACGTATGGATCGCCAAATCCGCAACCGTATTCCAGACAGCCTACATCCACGGACCGGCGATCATCGGAAAGAACGCAGAAGTCCGCCAGTGCGCATTTATCCGCGGAAATGCAATCGTCGGCGAAGGCGCAGTCGTAGGTAACTCGACAGAACTTAAGAACGTCATACTGTTCAACAAAGTACAGGTGCCGCACTATAACTACGTGGGCGATTCCATCCTCGGATACAAATCCCACATGGGAGCCGGATCCATCACATCCAATGTCAAATCCGACAAAAAGCTCGTCGTAGTAAAAGCCGGAGACGAAAGAATCGAGACAGGCCTTAAGAAATTCGGAGCCATGCTCGGAGACGAGGTAGAAGTCGGCTGCGGCAGCGTACTGAATCCGGGAACCGTGATCGGAAGCCACAGCAACATCTATCCGCTGTCAAGCGTCAGAGGATTCGTACCGGCACACAGCATCTACAAGAGACAGGGCGAAGTAGTGGAGAAAGTAGAAGAGTAATCAACACACGGAGGAAAAACAAATGAACAAAATAGCATTCATCGGCGTAGGCATCATGGGCAGATCCATGGTCCGCAATCTCATGAAAGCAGGATTCGAATTACACATCTACGCCAGAACCAGATCCAAAGTCGAAGACGTGATTAGCGAAGGAGCCACCTTCCACGACACCATCGCAGACTGCGTAAAAGACGCAGAAGCAGTCATCACCATCGTAGGCTTCCCGACCGATGTAGAAGAAGTCTACTTCGATGCAGGCAACATCTTAGACAGCGCAAGAGAAGGCGCATATCTGATTGACATGACGACCACAAGCCCGATGCTGGACCAGAAGATCGCAGAAGAAGGAACCAAAAGAGGCTTCCACGTACTGGACGCACCGGTCACCGGCGGTGACACCGGGGCGAAGAACGGTACACTCTCCATCCTGGTCGGTGGTTCCAGAGACGACTACGAAGCCTGCATGTCGTTATTCGAGGCGATGGGCACCAACATCAACTATCAGGGAGAATCCGGATGTGGCCAGCACGCCAAGCTTGCGAACCAGATCATGATCGCTGGCACCTTATCCGGAGTCTGCGAGGCACTCACCTATGCGAAGGCAAAAGGCCTGGACCTTCAGACCGTACTCGATTCCGTATCGACCGGAGCGGCAGGCAGCAAGCAGTTAGATACCTTCGGACCGAAGATCCTGGCAGGAGACTACGCACCGGGCTTCTTCCTGAAGCACTTCGTCAAAGATATGAAACTCGCCCTTACCGAAGCGAACATGAGCAATCTCAATCTGGATGTATTAAGCCAGGTGCTTGCCAACTACGAACTCCTTCAGGCAGAAGGCTGCGGAGATCTCGGTACCCAGGCACTGATTAAGTACTACGAAGAAGAGATGGACGTATAAAACATGTCGAAAAAAAGATAAAAAACGGGTAAAATTGTACAAAATGTTGATACATAGTTGAAGCCTGCTTAAAGATATGATAAAATCATACATGTTTATGAATGGATGAGGGATGTGGGCAAAAAATGATATATAATAATCCCAGTTATTTGTGTTTCAAAAACAGAAAACCGAATATAGAGATATTACATAACATTTATAACATGTATAAATATACGAAGAGCTCGAGAGATACCCTTCCTTCCATTGGTATGAAATGATAAGAATACCGGGGGGGGGGTATTTTGGTGCGCAAAAATATGCGCAGAGAAGAAAAAAGATATAATGAATTTATTCAAACTTATAAGAAACCGATGAAAAAGCAGAGAATAAAGGAGTAACCACCAGATGAAAGAATGTTACATAGATATGCATTGCCACATTCTGCCGGGAGTCGATGATGGGGCGAAAGACCTTGCCGAGACGAAGAAGATGCTTGAGATCGCATACGCAGAAGGAATCCGGTGTATCATAGCAACCCCTCACCACCATCCGCACCGCGGAAAGGCGCCTGCAGAGAAGCTCCGTGAAAAGGCAAAGCTTGTGCGCGAAGCAGCACACGAGATCGATGAACGCTTCCGGGTATACCTTGGAACGGAAGTCTATTTCGGACAGGATGTTGCAGATAAATTAAAAGAAGGAAAGATCCTTTCGATGAACCGTAGAGAGTATGTACTGGTAGAATTCCCGCCCTCACAGACATACAGCTACATCAGACAGGGGATCCAGCAGCTGCAGTTCGCAGGATACGAAGTCATACTGGCGCACGTCGAGCGATATCACTGCATCGCCGAAGATGTAGAGCTTGCGGAAGAACTGTACGATATGGGTGTGAACCTGCAGGTAAATGCAGACAGCATCATCGGGGGATCCGGCCGTAAGATCAGGAAATTCATCGAAGAACTGATGAACCGCGACCTGGTATTCTGCGTCGGAACCGATGCACACGATACAAAGCACAGACCGCCGAAGATGAAGAAGGCGGTCGCTCACGTAGAGAAACGATACGGAGAAGATTATACAAGGAGGATATTCTACAGCAACGCCAAGAGCATGCTGAAGAAGAGAGATTAAGATGAGCCGAGAAAATTATGGAATGATGAATCAGGAGATTCAGGATGACGAAGTTACCATTGATCTGATGGAATTATTCAGTGCCTTATGGGCAAAGAAGACGATAATTATTCTGTCTGCGGTATTCATGGCACTGGTAGCGTTCGTTGGAACGAAGATGTTCGTGACACCGAAGTACACGTCAGTGACGAAACTCTTCGTTATGGCGAAGAATAACGACACCTCAGCAAACGCAACTTACACAGACTTACAGACAGGAAGCATGCTGGCGAAGGACTACATGGAACTGGTAAAGAGCCGTCCGGTACTGGAGAAGACCATCTCCAAGCTGAAGCTTGACGTAACGTCGGAAGAACTGGCAGGCATGATCGCCACAGAAACACCGACCGACACGCGTATCATGAGCATCAGTGTGACGGACGATGATCCGAAAGAAGCAAAGCAGATCGCAGACACACTCAGAAAAGCAGTCAGCGTACAGATCACAGAGATCATGAATGCGGATTCTGTCAATACCGTAGAAGAAGGAAACCTTCCGACCAGCCCGTCTTCCCCGAATGTCAAGAAGAATATGATGCTCGGTGCACTGCTCGGACTTATCATCTCTATGGGATTCATTGTACTGATCTCCATCTTAGATGATACGGTCAAGACTCCGGATGACGTAGAAAAATACCTCGGACTGAATGTACTGACTTCCATCCCGATCCAGGAAGGAAGCAGCACACCGAAGAGAGCAAAACAGCAGAGAGAATCAAGAAATGCTGTAAAAAGCAGAAGATAGGAGAAGGACATGGCAGAGATAGTATTAAAGAATCTAACGAAAGATTACCGGAGCAACGAAGCATACAAGACACTTCGTACCAACATCGAATTCTCCGGATCAGATAAGAAAGTGATCGTATTCACAAGCTGTACACCGAACGAAGGAAAGAGTACCGTGACGATGGGACTCGCAGCGTCTCTTGCAGAAGGCGGCAAGAGAGTCCTGTTCGTGGATGCAGACCTTCGAAAATCCGTCCTGGTGGGACGGCACAGAGTCACAGGAGAAGTGAAGGGACTGACACACTTCCTCTCAGGACAGGCAGACGTAAAAGAAGTGATCTTAAGAACACAGGAACCAAATCTCTTCGTGACATTTGCAGGACCGGTTCCGCCGAACCCGTCAGAATTACTCGGCAGCAGAAGGTTCGAAGCCTTTCTCGACGGCGCAAGACAGGCGTATGATTATGTGATCATCGATGCTCCGCCGCTCGGAAGCGTCATCGATGCAGCGATCATTGCAAAAAATTCAGATGCATCCGTGATGGTCATCTCAGCGAAGACGATCAGCTACAAGTTCGCCAGAGTGGTAAAAGAACAGCTGGAGAAGGCAGACTGCCCGATCCTCGGCGTAGTATTGAATAAAGTAGATATGAAACAGAACAAGTATTATGGTAAATACTACGGTAATTACTATGGCAGTTACGGAGAAAATGGAAAGAAATAGAGGGTGAGCGTATGAACCAGCGCGTGGTTACCGGCCTGTTGACGGCCGGATGTATAGCACTGGCGGGTGCAGGATATATGACCTATAAGAATCAGGACCGCACTGCACCGGAGATAAAAGTAGACCAGAGTGAGAAGATTGCCTATACAGAAGGAGAAGACTACGGAAGACTTTTGGAAGGCGTGACGGCACAGGACAATAAAGACGGAGACCTGACCAGTGAGGTATTCGTAGAAAAGGTCGTGCCGGTCAGTAAGAAGAAGGCAGTTGTCTATTACGGTGTCACAGACAAGGCAAAAAATGTAGGAACAGCAAGCCGGGAAGTGACTTATCAGGCGGCAGAAGACAGTGATGTGGCAGAAGAGACCGCACAGGATACGGCTTCGGAAGAGGTATCGGAAGATACCACACAGAAGACGAAAAAGAAATCCAAAAAAGCAAAGGCTAAGAAGACCGCTGAAGACAAGAAGGCAGAAGAGACCGCACAGGATACAGCGGCAGCAGACGAGCAGAGCGCAGACCAGCAGAGTGCGGCCCTGCAGCCGAATGGCACACGCCCGGCAATGAAGCTTGCCGAAGAAGCGAAGACGATAGCCAGAGGCACATCATTCAATGCACTGAATGAAGTGACCGACGCAGTGGATGACAAAGACGACAGAGATACCTTGTTCCGCGGACTTCACATCGACGGTAATTACAATGTGAACCAGGCAGGAACCTATACATTACAGTATTACGTACAGGACAGTGACGGCAATACCTCAGATCCGATCACATTTACACTGACTGTACAGTAACAGACGAAGGATGAATGATATGAGACAGAGACTTCTGGAAATGGAAAGAAAAAACCTGATAGGAAAACTGATCACACTGATCCAGCTTTTGGTATCGGTGATCTGCATCGTGACTGTGGCAGGCAGCGGGATGCTGCCGAAGAAGTACCTGATCTTTCTGATCGGGGCACTGGCAGTACTCTTCGGTGCGACATATATCCTGCAGTATCCGAAGAATAAGGTGTTGCGCTATACGGGTATGATCATCAGTCTACTGATGACGATCATACTGGCAGCGATCAGTATGGGAATGATGAAGACCGATGATGTACTTAAGAAAGTCGGCGGAGCTACCTACAAGACGGATAACATGGTCGTGGTCGTGAAGAAAGGTGATTCTGCGAAGAACATCGAAGATGCCGAGGATTACCGGTTCGGTTATCAGACGGCAGTAGATCAGAAGAATACCGATAAGATGATCAAGGACATCGAGAAGAAAGTTGGCAAAGACGTGAAGACCGAAGAATACGAATCATTGACGGATGAGGCAAATGCACTTCTGAATGGAAATGTGGATGCGGCGGTGTTCAATGAGGGGTATATGAGTATGATCGATGAATCGGTTGAGGGGTTCTCGGATCAGGTTCGCATTTTGTATCAGTATGGAATAAAGACAAAATTAAAAGAAGAGAAAAAAGCAGATGTGCAGGAACCATTCAATGTGTTTATCAGTGGTATCGATGTATCTGGACCAATCACAACGAACAGCCGAAGTGATGTGAATATTATTATGACGGTGAATCCGAATACGAAGCAGATCCTGCTCACAACGACACCGAGAGATTATTATGTTACGATCCCGGGGGTATCGGGTGATGCAAGGGATAAACTGACACACGCAGGTATCTATGGAGTGGATGCATCTATGGCAACACTGGAGAATCTGTATGGAATTGACATCAGTTACTATGCGCGGGTGAACTTTACTTCCCTGGAGACGATAGTGGATGCACTTGGCGGTGTGGATGTGAATTCGGAAGTAGAGTTCGAAAAGAATGGATATAGCTTCCATAAAGGTGTAAATCATATGAATGGTGCGCAGGCACTTACTTTCTCAAGAGAGAGATATAGTTTTGCGGCAGGTGATAACCAGCGCGGTAAGGATCAGGAGGCAGTATTGACTGCGATTATTCAGAAGGCTACATCTCCGGCAATCATTAAGAGTGCTAACGAGATCCTGGCAACGGTCAGCGATTGCGTAGAGACCAATATGACATCGGATGAGATGGCGAAATTCATTAACATGCAGCTTAATGACGGAGTAAGCTGGAAGATTGAATCGCAGGCGGCGTCCGGTAAGGGAGATACACAGGCATGTTATTCGTCGGGATCACAGTTGTTGTATGTAATGTGGCCGGATGAAGCAGTGGTGGCAAATATAAGTGATAAGATGCAAAAAGTATTAACAGAGAAATAGTATAGGAAAAGAGAAACAGGTTATGAAAATACAGGAGAAGAAAAAAGTTCATATTCGGTGGATGTTGGTCTGCTATGATATATTGATATATTTATTGTCGGCAATATTATTGTTGCGGCTTTACGGAGGAAATGATAAATTATCATATACAGGCATACTTCAACAAATGTGTATATCTATGGTGTGCATATTTGGCATTCGTCTGCTTGGAAATATATATGGACAGGTATGGAGATATGGAGGCATTCAGTGCTATATGCGCCTGATCTTTGCAGATGGAATAGCATGTGTGCTCTATATGATCATAGAAATTCTTCTTCCTGTTGAAAGCATTACTTTTGCGAGAATGCTTTCGCTTGTAAGTGTAGATCTGCTTGGAGCATTAACGATGCGTATGCTGTACCGCTATGCATATAAATGCGGGAACAGTAATGATATGCAGGGCAGATTTTGGGCGGTGCTTCTGAAGATATTCTCGGGAATTGATGCAGGACGTGAAAAAGAAATCCAGAAAATTAAAATTGCGATTATCGGTGCAGGCCGCGTAGGTGTCGGTCTTGCAGAAGAACTGTTGAATAACGAGCAGGCATCCTACGTTCCAAGATGCTTTATCGATATTAACAAGGAAAAAGTAGGACGTGAGATTCAGGGGATTCCTGTATGGTCGGAAACGGATGCAACATTATCGAAGCTGGATGATTATGAAGTGCAGGAGATTATTTTTGCAATCCCGTCTATGGAGACAGAAAAGAGAAAAGAACTGTATGATTATTATAAGAATGCCGGCTATAAAGTGAAAATCTATGATTATCCGACGATGCATGCTGCCGGAGGGAAAAGATATCTGAGAGAGTTCGACATCGAAGAATTACTTTTTAGAAAGCCACTGGTAGTTGCGGATGAACAGACGAATGCATATTACAAAGATAAAGTAGTATTGATCACCGGTGGCGGCGGTTCGATCGGATCGGAGCTCTGTCGTCAGATGGCTAAGATGCAGCCGAAACAACTGGTTATTCTGGACATCTATGAAAATGGTGCTTATGATGTACAGCAGGAACTGAAAATTGCTTACAAAGGGAAATTAAAGTTACAGGTTGAGATTGCGTCAATTACGAATCGAAAGGCAATGGCGAGAATATTCGAACAGTATCATCCGCAGATTGTAATTAACGCTGCTGCGCATAAGCATGTACCATTGATGGAACATAATTGCATTGAGGCAATTGAAAACAATATATTTGGAACAAAAAATATGGTGGAATTATGCGAAGAATATGGTGCGGAACGATTTATGATGGTATCTACGGATAAGGCAGTCAATCCGACGAATGTCATGGGTGCCACAAAGCGTATGTGTGAGATGATCGTACAGAGTGCAAGTACACATGGAAAGGTAAAGTATAGTGCAACCAGATTCGGCAATGTGCTCGGAAGTGCGGGATCGGTGATTCCGTTGTTCAAAAGACAGATTGCAAATGGCGGTCCTGTGACGATTACAGATAAGAGAATCATTCGGTATTTTATGACGATTCCGGAAGCGTCTCAGCTGGTACTGCAAAGTGGAGCGATGGCACAGAATGGTGAACTGTTTGTACTGGATATGGGAAAACCTGTGAAGATCATGGATCTTGCCGAGAATATGATCCGGTTATCCGGGGTACAGGGGATTGAGATTGTTGAGACAGGGCTTCGTCCGGGAGAAAAGCTCTATGAAGAGTTGTTGGTAAAGACAGAAGAACTGGATAAGACAGAGAACAGTATGATTTTTATCGAGAGAGATTCGGCACTCAGCGCAGAAGAGATTGATGATAAACTTGCAATGTTGAAGGAAGCTTGTGCTACGGATGACGACTCGAAAGCGAGAGAAGTGTTGAGAAAGGTTGTTCCGACGTTTAAGACGCCGGAAGAAGTAAATAAGACGGCGTTTAAAAAACAGCATAGAGAAAATGAAGAGAACTCGAAAAAGGGAATGAAAGTTGCATTGTTTTAATGAGAATAGAAAGGAAGTATAGATTATGAAAATTCCATTTTCACCACCGGATATTACAGAAGAAGAAGTCGAACAGGTTGCAGAAGCATTAAGATCAGGATGGATTACAACCGGACCGAAGACGAAAGAGTTAGAACGACAGGTGGCAAATTTTTGTGGAACAAGTAGGGCTGTATGTCTGAATTCTCAGACAGCATGTGCAGAGATGACTTTAAGACTACTGGGTGTAACGGAGGGTGACGAAGTAATCGTACCAGCTTATACATATACGGCTACAGCATCAGTAGTATGCCATGTAGGTGCTAAGTTGGTCATGGTAGATGTTCAGGGTGATTCACTGGAAATGAATTATGATAAACTGGCAGATGCAATTACAGAAAAAACAAAAGTAGTTATTCCGGTTGATCTAGGTGGTGTTCCGTGTGATTACGATCGGATTTTTTCAGTTGTAGAAAGTAAGAAACATTTATTCCATCCCTCTAATGAATTACAAAAGGCAATCGGAAGAGTTGTAGTGATGGCAGATGCGGCACATGCATTTGGGGCCACATGGAAAAACAAACCGGTTGGAAGCATCGCTGATTTTTCTAATTTCAGTTTTCATGCGGTTAAAAACTTTACAACTGCAGAGGGTGGCGCGGTAGCCTGGAAAAATATTAATGGAATTGATAATGAAGAGATATATCATCAGTATCAGTTGTTATCACTTCATGGACAGTCAAAAGATGCATTGGCGAAGACTCAGCTTGGAGCATGGGAGTATGATATTGTAGGACCATGGTATAAATGTAATATGACAGATGTGACTGCAGGAATTGGCCTTGCACAGATGAAACGATATAAAGGATTACTTGCAAGAAGAAAAGAAATTATTAGAAAGTATGATGAAGCATTCAAACCACTTGGAATTGAAGTCTTGAATCATTATACAGAAGATCATCAATCATCAGGACATTTATACATTACAAGAGTTCCTGGTATTTCATTGGAACAGAGACAGGAAATTATTGTGAAGATGGCTGAAGAAGGAATTGCTTGTAATGTGCATTATAAACCATTAGCGATGATGACTGCTTATAAGAATATGGGATTTGATATTAAGGATTATCCGAATGCTTATAAGAGATTTGAGAATGAGATTACATTGCCGCTTCATACAAAATTGACGGATGAAGAGGTGGAGTATGTGATTGGAAAGTATTGTGAGATTGTAAAGCAGTATATATAATATGGGAGTTGGTCCCAGCTGAGAGTATGAGGAATTGTTATGAGAAAATGGGAAGATCTTCCTGAATATATGAAATGTGATGAAGTGAAAGAGTATTATGATATTCTTAGTAAAAAAAAGCTCAGCTTAGTGATGAAACGTGCATTTGATATAGTTGCCGGTACGTGTGTACTTGTTGTGACTGCAATACCGATGATTGTTATAAGTGTTAAAATTGCGACGGAATCTAAAGGCGGAGTGTTTTATAGACAGGAACGAGTTACAACTTATGGTAAAAAATTTAGAATTCATAAGTTTAGAACGATGGTTGCAAATGCTGATCAGATCGGAAGTGCGGTTACTGTTTCGGGAGATAACCGCATTACGCCAACTGGTGCGTTTCTAAGAAAGTATAGATTAGATGAACTGCCACAGATATTTGATGTGTTATCTGGGAATATGAGTTTTGTTGGAACCAGACCTGAGGTAACGAAATATGTGAAGAAGTATACGAAAGAGATGCGTGCTACATTGTTGTTGCCGGCTGGTATTACTAGTGAAGCTAGTATTCAGTATAAGGATGAAGCTGAGCTTTTAGATGCGGCAGATGACGTGGATAGAGTTTATGTGGAGAAGGTGCTTCCGGAGAAGATGAAGTATAATTTGGAGAGTATTAGGAAGTTTAGTTTTTTGAGAGAAATTGCTACTATGGCGAAGACTTTAGTGGCGGTTATGAGGTAAATAGGATGATAGATGGATTAGTGTCAATAATTATGCCTTCTTGGAATACGGGAAAGTTTATAGCAGAATCAATACAATCAGTTGTTAATCAAACATATGAAAATTGGGAGCTAATTATTGTCGATGATTGTTCAACCGATAATACGGATGAAGTTGTGGCAATGTTCAATGATAAAAGAATTAAGTATTTAAAAAATAAAAAAAATAGTGGTGCTGCATTAACAAGAAATAAAGCATTACGAGAAGCTAAAGGTGAGTGGATTGCGTTTCTGGATTCGGACGATTTGTGGACTCCAGAGAAACTTGAACATCAACTGCGCTTTATGAAAAAAAACGGGTATACTCTTTCATTTACGGAATACGAAAAGATTGATGAAAAGTCCAAGCCATTAAATATTTATGTTTCGGGTCCGAAGAAGGTAAATAAGCATAAGATGTATAATTATGATTATATTGGTCAGCTTACAATGATGTATAACGTAAAGAAATTTGGGACTATTCAGATTAAAGATATTAGAAAAAATAATGATTATGCAATAAGACTTCAGCTCTATAAAAAGCCAGAAACATGTGCTTATTTATTGAAAGAAAATTTGGCAAAGTATAGAGTTAGAAAAGTAAGCATTAGCCATGATAAGTTTAGAAAAAAATTTAAAAGTCATTATGATTTGTTTCACATGTGTGATGAAAAGTCGGTGTTAGTTGCTGCGTGGTATACTTGTTGGAATATGTTTTATGGGGTATTAAAGAAAAAAAAATATGAAAAAGAAAGATAGGAGGCTTTATGAGGGTTCAGGTTTTAGTTGCGGCAATGAATCAGTATAATCATTCTTTGCTAGAAAAAATGCATATACAATCAGATGTTATAGTGGGAAATCAGTGCGATTTTAATGGTATAGAACATTTTGAGTATAAAGGATATTCAGCTACATATTTGAATTTTGAGGAACGTGGTGTCGGACTAAATAGAAATAATACGTTGATGAGAGCTACGGGTGATATTTGTCTATTTGCTGACGATGATATGGTTTATGTTGAAAATTATCCAGAGCTTATTGAAAAGGCCTTTTGGGATTATCCAGATGCAGATATTATTGCATTTAATTTAGTGGAGAAGATTCCAACCCGTTATATTATAAAAAAAGCAAAAAGGATTAGATTTTATAATTTCCTGACGTATGGTACTGCTAGAATTGCAGTGAGATTAAGTAAAGTTAGGGAAAATGGTATTTCATTTAATTTGTGCTTTGGAGGTGGAACAGAGCACTGTCATGGGGAAGATAACATTTTTATAGCTGATTGTTTAAAAAGAGGTTTAAAAATGTATGCAGTTCCAGTTAGTATAGCAAATCTTACAGAAGAGAGAGAATCTACTTGGAATAGTGGATATAACAGGGAATATTTTTTTGATCAAGGGGTATTATATAAAACTATATCAAAAAAATTATGGAGATTATTATGTTTGCAAGATGCAGTGCGACATGCAAAAAAAGAATATAAAACCAGTTGGAAAAATGCATATACCTTAATGATTAAAGGTGGCAAGGGGCTGAAATGATGACTAATAAAATAAAAAGGGAAAATGGTGGTTTTTTTTTCCTATTATTAATTAGAATTGTATATGTTGTTACTACGATAAAAATATTAGATGGTTTGTGGTACTATGGTGGAGGATATGATATAAATTTTAATCTTCAAAAAGAAATATTTGCACTATGTATGTTTGCTGCTATGACTTTTTATTTTAAATATAATTATTATGCTAATAATTTTAAAAGCATAGTAATAAAAGTTCTTTTTACATTATATTACATACCACTTAATGCGTCGTTTTCGATTCATGATCAAACAGTGTTGTATTTTGCGATAACAAATATTTATTTTTTCTTATTAATGTTTTTTTGCTGCAAAGCAATGAGAATTGGTACAATTACAATAAGTACTAGAAGTGAGCAGGGGTTCGATAGATATGAAAAATATGATCAAAAAAAATTATTTGATTTGTTGAATAGAAGAGTTGTCCGTGTAGTTTTATTCTCGATATGTTTGTTATGTATAGCTTACAAAATTTCTTATAATGGTTTTTCTTTTTCCTTAAATATATTTGGTGATTCTGTTTATACAACTAGAGAAAGTTATGTCGAAACTATGAATACGCTGGATAGTACGGCAATAGGATATATAGTTACATTAATTATGAATTTAGCTGGTTATACGGTTCCTTTTTATCTATATTTAGCAATTAGAAAAAAAGATTATTTTGCCGGATTTGTTAGTATTATAGCTTTATTATCGATATTTAGTGTTAATTCAAGTAAAAGTGCAATGATATTTGTTTTTATTGTTTTTGCTATTGGTTTTTTGGAGAAAAATAATCTACTTAGTAAATTTTCAAAATATTTTGAGGTTTCTATTTTTTGTGTCTTAATTCTATCTTTATTTACATATTTAATTTTTAAAAGATATGATTTTTATTTTTTAATATTACGTAGAGAGATGTTTTTACCAGCTTGGCTTGATACAAAATATTATATGTTATTTGAAAATGCTCCGAAACTAGTCTGGTCTCAAGGCACTTTTTTGTTACAAAAGTTAATTCCTAGTATATATTCAACAGGATATTTACAAATGATAAATAATAATTATTTTGGTGGATATGTTCCGTCGCCAAACACAGGTTTGTTTGCAGATGCGTATATGAATTTTGGAATTATTGGTATAATAATATACCCTCTGTTAATTAGCTTTGTTTTAAATAAAAGTGAAGGTATATATCGAAAATATGGTTTGGGTATAATGACTGTTATGGCTGTTAAATTAGCAATTCATTTGACTAATGTACCACTTCTGAGAACAGATTTTGTTCTTTCGTATTTTTTGTTTACATTTATTTTGTGGCTTGTTTCAAAAGTTAAATAATTAGTAAATGAGGTGATGTTTGGATGGATAAAGAGGAAAAAATAAAAGTTACAGTATATTGTTTGGCATTTAATCATGCTAATTATATAGAACAGACACTTATTGGTTTTGTTTCTCAAAAAACAAATTTTGCAGTAAAATTTGTTATTCATGATGATGCTTCAACAGATAATACTGCTGAAATAATTAGAAGATATGAAAAAAAGTATCCAGATTTAATATATGGAATTTATCAACAGGAAAATCAGTATTCAAAAGGAGAAAGAATTTTGGCAAAATTTATTCTTCCGCATGTAAAAGGAGATTACATTGCAGTGTGTGAAGGTGATGATTATTGGTCAGATTCATCTAAATTGCAGAGACAAGTGGATATGTTAGAGGCAAATAGTAATTGCTTTATGAGTGTTCATAAAACAAAAGAGATATATGAAAATGGGATATCGACAGGCTTCTATTTTCCTAATGAAAATTTAGAAACGGGTATTATAGAACGTGATGATTTTTTGAAATTGAGATATGGTTTTCATACAAGTTCCTATATGTTTAGAAAGAATGAATGGGTAGAATATATTAATAATCCACCAAGTTTTAAGACTACATATGGGGTAGGTGATGTCCCTTATCTTTTATATTTTGGTGCGTTAGGAGATGTGGCATATGTTGGTCGAGAAATGTCATGTTATCGTCGAGGGGTTGCAACGAGTTGGACTGTGCATCATGCTAGGTTAAATGTAAAAGAATTAACTAATCATGCATCACAGATTTACAAGATGTATGTTGAATTTGATAAATATACGGATGGACAGTTTAAAGAAATATGTATGAGTCGTGAAGCTGTGTATAAAATGCAAGAAATGGTTTTGGAAGAAAAACCAAGAGAATTGTTAACAAACGAGTATAGACGATTGATACGGTATTTGCCTGTAACAAGAAAGGTGTTTTTGGTATTGTCGTTGGTTTTACCTAAAATATTGAAGAAGATATATATAAAACATTTGGAGTCTAATAATAACAAATGGCTAAAGAACAGGAGATAATATGAACAGTAAAACAGTTTTTACAAATTTGTTATGGAGATTTGCAGAACGTTCGGGTGCACAGTTGGTAAAATTTTGCGTGGAATTAATTCTTGCAAGGCTATTACTTCCAGATGATTATGGACTAATAGCCTTAGTTACTGTTTTTATTACAATATCAAATGTTTTTGTAGATAGTGGGTTAGGAAACGCATTAATTCAAAAAAAAGATGCAGATCAAACGGATTTTTCTACAGTTTTTTTCTTTAATCTCAGTTGGTGTTTGATATTATATGGTTTGTTGTTTTTACTGGCACCGTTTATAGCTAGCTTTTTTTCCCAACCAGAATTTTCGGCAGTTTTAAGAGTTTTAGGGTTACAGATAATTATTTCAGGAGTGAAAAATGTTCAACAGGCATATGTTTCCAAGAATTTTATGTTTAAAAAATTTTTCTTTGCAACGCTAGGAGGTACAATAGGGGCTGCGGTATTGGGCATATGGATGGCATATCAGGGGTTGGGTGTATGGGCTTTGGTTGCTCAACAATTGTTTAATGTAACTGTTGATACAATAATATTATGGATTACAGTCAAATGGCGTCCATCGAGGGAGTTTTCATGGAATAGATTTAAAAGATTATTTGCCTATGGATGGAAATTGCTAGCATCGAGTTTGCTAGAAGCTGTTTATAATAATATTAGGCAGTTGATTATTGGTCGGTTTTATTCATCGGGAGATTTAGCATTTTATAATAGAGGAAGACAATTTCCAGATTTTATAACATCAAATGTAAATAGTTCCATAGATAGTGTTTTATTACCTACATTAGCGTCAATACAGGATCGAAGAGAACAAGTAAAACAAATGACAAGGAGGGCTATCAAAACGAGCACATATATTATGGCTCCATTAATGCTGGGGTTAGCTGCTGTTGCAGAGCCGATGATACGAGTTATACTCACAGAAAAATGGTTACCCGCATTGCCTTATCTTAGGATCTTCTGTATAACATTTATGTTTTATCCACTTCATACGGCAAATTTAAATGCAATTAAAGCTTTGGGAAGAAGTGATTTGTTTTTAAAATTAGAGATTATTAAGAAAATTATTGGAATTGTGGTTTTGATTTTAACTATGAAGTTGGGAGTAATGGCAATGGCATATAGTTTGCTGTTTACTACACTGACCAGTCAAATAATTAATTCGTGGCCTAATAGAAAATTGTTGGATTATGGATATATGGAACAAGTAAAGGACATTATACCCAATATTATTTTGGCGTGTATGATGGGAATAATTGTATATCCAGTAAAATATATAGAGATAAATAGTTTGTTTATTTTATTAATTCAAATATTTATAGGTATAATTATATATTTGGCAGGATCGTTTGTATTAAAATTAGATACATTTAATTATTTAGTTGAAATTGTAAAATCATATATAAAAAAAAGGAGTATATAAGATGTCTAAAATATTAGTAACACGTTCTTCGATGCCGTCGTATGAAGAGTATTGTGAAGAAATAAAGGATTTGTGGGAGAGTCACTGGTTAACAAATATGGGTACAAAGCATCAAAGATTTCAACTTGAACTCGAAAAATATCTAAATGTTTCACATTGTATTCTTTATACGAATGGTCATCTAGCTTTAGAAAATGCCATTGCAGCTTTGAATTTGCCGAAGGGTGGAGAGGTAATTACAACCCCATTTACATTTGCATCAACTACACATGCTATTGTAAGAAATGGATTAATACCGGTTTTTTGTGATATAAAAGAGGATGATTATACAATTGATACTGAAAAGATAGAAGCATTAATTACTGATAATACAGTAGCAATTGTTCCGGTTCATGTGTATGGGAATATTTGTGATGTTGAAGAGATTGATCGAATTGCGAAAAAATATGGATTGAAAGTAATTTATGATGCGGCACATGCATTTGCGGTAAAATATAAAGGAAAATCATCTGCGAGTTTCGGTGATATATCTATGTTTTCGTTTCATGCTACGAAAGTTTTTAATACAATTGAAGGTGGGTGTGCATGTTTTAAAGAAGACACTTGGGTGACATTGTTAAATGATATGAAAAATTTTGGCATACATGGTCCGGAATCAGTAGAATATGTTGGTGGAAATGCAAAAATGAATGAATTTCAAGCAGCTATGGGTTTGTGTAATATGAAACATTTAGAGAACGAAATAGCAAAGAGAAAAAAAGTCGTTATGAGATATAGAGAAAAGTTATCAGGAGTAGATGGAATAAGGCTTTCAAAAATTCAAAAAGATGTGGAGTCAAATTATGCTTATTTTCCAGTTGTGTTTGATGAATATAAATACACAAGAAATGAAGTCTTTGAACGTTTGGCTGAGAAAAATATAGGAGCGCGAAAGTATTTTTATCCGTTAACCAATAGCTTTGCTTGCTATAGAAATTATCCAACAGCGGGAACAGATAAAACACCGATAGCACAGCATATTGCACTTCGTGTACTTACGCTTCCTCTTTATGCAGATATTAGTTTATCGGATGTGGATAGAATTTGTGATTTGATTTTAAATTAGGAATATATCTTGCAGAAGAAGGGTGAGAAAATCATGGATTTAAGTAGTTCAGGTAAGACAATCGCAAAATTGCGAAAATCTGCGGGATTTACTCAGGCTTCCTTGGCTGAGCGTCTAGGCATTAGTGATAAAGCAGTTTCGAAATGGGAAAGAGGGATTTCTTTCCCAGACACATCACTTTTGAATCGGCTTTGCATTTTACTTGATACAGATATAGAGAGTATATTGTATGGACAGGAACAGTCGAATCAATGGTTGGGAATTTTAATATTAGATAATAACATTTCTCCAGAGATGGTAGTATATAATAAACCACTTATCCATTATTTGATTTCGCAATTTTTACTTGTTGGTATACGAGAAATAGTAATTGTAGGAAAGTGTATTCCAATACAATTGAAAGATGTAAAAATTACAATTGTACCTAGACTAAACCAGCGGTTTACAAAAAAAACATTTGTAATTTATGGTAATCAATTTTTATATGGTCCTAATTTGACAAAACACTTTATGAGAGCGATGTCAAGGAAATCACTTACCGTGATTGCAGCAATGAAAGCTAAAGGAAATTATGCTTTAAAGGTTGATGATGATAGAAAAGCAGTTCTATCAGATGAATTTAATATTAATAAATATTATGCATTACCATATGTATTTGAACCGAATATAGAGAAAATACGATCTTTTGAAGAAATAGTAAATGAAAGAATAAATGTTGAAACAATGGTTAGAGGAATGGTTCATTTTAATTTAAATTGTTTTGAAAAAGTGTACCAAATGGCGGGATTTATTAGAATGATGGAAGAGAACACTGGTGAAAAAATAGCAGATATATCTAATATTGTGAAAAGAAGATATATTAAGGGGTGAAATTCTAAACTAATGGTATGTGTGATTTTTTAGCTAACTCTCTATAATAAAATTATACAAATAATTTGTAACTTGTTAAAAATAATAATTATGAATAGTAGGGTGAATTATGAAAAAAATTCTTGTTCTAGGAAGTGCGTCTGTACATGTCAAATTAATTAAAGCTGCTCAGGAGATGGGAATATATACTATTACAACAGATAATGTTCCATATGAGGATTCTCCGGGAAAAAAGATTGCTGATGAATATTGGAATTTAAATATTTATGATGTCAAAGAAATTGTAAAGAAAGCTAAAAAAGAGCATATTGATGGAGTAATATGTGGATGGCTTGATCCGTGTCAACGTCCGTATTTTCAAATTTGTCACGAATTGGGATTGCCATGTTATGGAGATGAAAAACAATTTTTTAAGATGACAGATAAACATGCGTTTAAAAAAATGTGTGAAGAAAACAATGTGGATATAATAGATGAATTTACGGAAGCGGATATTAAGGGAAATAAAGTAGAATTTCCTGTGTTTGTGAAACCTGTTGATAGCAGAGGTTCAAGAGGACAAGCTGTTTGTTATACAATGAAGGAATTGCTTTCAGCAATAGAAGTTGCAAAAGAAGAGTCATCAAATGGGGATGTATTAATTGAAAAGTATATTAAAGGAAGTCAGGAGTTCCATGTAACTTATTTTTTTGTAGATGGTGAACCATATCTTTTAAGAACTAGTGATAATTATTGTGGATCAGAAGAGATGCATATGGAAAAAGTTGTTTCGTGTGCAGTGATGCCATCTAGATATACAAGTCAGTATATCGAAAAAGCACATCCGAATGTTGTTAAGATGTTTAAAAATTTGGGTATTAAGAATGGTCCAATTTTTATGCAAGGATTTGAAGATAACGGTGTATTTAGATTTTTTGATCCTGGTTTAAGGTTTCCAGGAGTAGATTATGAATTAGTATTCAAAAAGGTGTTTAATGTAGACCTTATGAAAGCGATGATTCAAATTGCATTAACGGGAAAGACTGATGTTGTAATTCCAAAGGATGCTGCATTTATAAAAGGAGGCCGTGCTTCTGTTCTTTACTTAACGATTCGTGCATGTACGATAAGTCATTTGGACGGTGAAAAAGAAGTGAATAAAAATAAACATGTTATATCTTATTTACCAAGGTGTAAAGAAGGAGAAAAAATTGACTGGGCGTATAATGTAAATCAGCGATTAGGAGAAGTCGATTTGCTCTGCGCAAATACAGTAGAATTAATTAATACAATTAATTTTGTTAATTCAACACTTATAGCAACTGACGAAAAAGGTGAAGATGCTATTTTTGCGAGATTTGATACAAATAGAATTGATAAATAAAGAATGGAGATATAATGTGATGAATAGTAGAGTGGATTTTATCTATCTCAATGAACAAGAAATGATTCAAGCTGGAGTTAAGGATATGGGTACATGTATCGATTCTATTGAGGATATGTTTAGACTTCTTCATAGAGGAGATTACAGAATGGGGGGAGAAAATGCAAATGAACATGGAATTCGTGTTTCTTTTCCTAAGAAATCGGATATTGAAGGTATGCCTACACATAAGCCGGATTTTAGATTTATGGCTATGCCTGCGTATTTAGGTGGAAGATTTAAAGTATTTGGAATAAAAAGCTATGGATCTAATCCTGACAATATTCAAAAAGGGTTACCAAGATCGATTTTAATGATGCAACTGATGGATGCGAAGACAGGAGCTCCATTAGCATATATGTCTGCAAATATTTTGAGCGCTATGAGAACAGGAGCAACAGTAGGCGTTGGAGCAAGGAGACTTTCAATTAAGAGTCCAGAGACGGTGGCAATTATCGGACCTGGTACATTGAGTAGATATACTATGGATGCATTTCTTTCGGAGTATCTTACTATTGAAACAGTAAAAATAAAAGGAAGAAGTCAAAAAGGGATTGACTCTTTTTTGAAATATTGTAAAGAGAATTATCCAACAATAAAAAAATATGTGATTTGTGATGAAATCCAAGATGCATGTAAAGATGCTGATATAATTTTTTTCGGAACTACTAATGCATCGAAATATGAAGATAACCCAATTATAAGAAGAAATTGGATAAAAAAGGGTGCATTAATAATTGCTGCGTCAGCATTATTGGTGGATACGAAAATTTTATCTGATAAAGATGTCAAACTTGTAGCTGACAATTATACAATGTATGAAGAATGGGGAAAAGGGGAAGTTTTACCTACTCAAAAAAATGTTTCTACCCTTTTAGGAATGGGATTTTATGATGCTGTTATGGGGGGGAAAATTTCTAGAGATAGCATTACTGATATAGGTGAGATTCTTAATGATGAAAAAAAAGGCCGAGATAATGAAAATCAAATTATATTTTATGCTGTTGGAGGTATGCCTATTGAAGACGTTGCATGGGGATATGATGTTTATAAGAATGCATTAGACAAAGGAATAGGAACGAAATTAAATGTTTGGGAGATTCCTGCGCTTTAATATAGGGGGAAGCTGCTGGCGAGACGTAAAAGGTGCCTGACACCAATGATAGGTAATTTTTATTAAGTTAAGATACTACCTAATTTTTTGTAAAAATACTTGACAATTGTCTCCAAAAATGCGTAAACGGTAGAACATAAGTACCTTTCATACATGAATTTATTATGGCATAATTACACTCATCAAAGATAGTTAGTCAAAAAAGTTAAGTACTCAACTTTTTTGACCGGCTATACTCGGGAGGTGTGTTATGACTAAAGAGAAGGGATGATTGACACCATTAAAATTTTATAAATATTTTCATATATAATTGATAAAAAATAAGAGCGAACATTTGAACTCCACTAAAAGTTCAAGATGAGACACAAAGGAGAAAAATGCAAACAACATTACTTATCATGGCAGCCGGAATCGGTTCGAGATTCGGCGGAGAAATTAAACAATTAGAACCAGTTGACAATAACAACCATATTATTATGGATTATTCAATTCACGATGCAATAGAAGCAGGATTTAATCATATTGTATTTATTGTCCGAAAAGATATTGAGAGTGAATTTAAAGAAGTTATTGGCAAACGAATTACATCAATTTGTAAGGAAGATGTTGTGGCAGTGAGGGAAAGCTTCGAAGAGATGTTGGAAAAGGGTATTTACAGAGAAGTGTTATTCTCTGATTTATAAGGAAATATCATTTAGAGTGTATCAAGTTTATATGACAAATTTTTTGAAAAATCTAGATGGTTAATAATGTAATTATTTAAAACTGGCTTATGCCAGTTTTAAATTAAAGAAGATACTTTAATGCGGTGAAACGCAAAAGTAACAGCTGAATTACTTCTTTTTTGCAATTATTTCTTCTAATTCATAATCATGATTGGTAGTACGCCAGTTTTTGGATTTGATACATAGACAAAGAGTGAGTATAAGTAATGGGATAAAGAATAATAAGATTATGGAAATAATGAGCCAGTTCATAAAATAGGATCCTTTCAATAATATTTTCTATAAAATGATATTTATATTATAAGAAAGAAGTAGAAAATAATATGAAAAAATATGAGGAAAAGCAGATTCCAATTAAAAACTTTTCGACGAAAAGCGACAGTTTTGGGAGTGTTATGTGTATTAGATAATAGAGAGAAAAAGAAAAATAATTAATAGTGGTAGATGTATGGGAATATTTCAATTCTATCTTATGACCTATCTAGAAGATGAGTGTTGCAGTTTTTCTAATAATCTTAGTGAAAACGCTATTCATCTGTTTACAGTAGGTCATGCAAATGAAAAGGTGCTTGACACCATTAAAATTTTATGGATTTTGTAAATGAAGCTGGTTTTGATAAAGCTGAAAAATGCTGAATAGATGGGGCGAAAACGTTTATATAGATATTGTTCTTATGCCTTTTAGCACCTTTGAGATGTTCAGTAAACAATTGAATGAGACGTTGAAAATTGAATAGAAATAAAAAGCGCCTGATGCTATTAAATTTTTACGAGAGAGAAGGGAAAGAGTGAGTAGAAAATTAAAAAGAGAACAAAAAAAATATTCAAGACAATACTTTATGGATAATATAATTAAGCCAAATAGTTCATGGAGTAAATGGACGGATATGAATACAATTTTGCGAAATCAAAGAATAGCAATAATGATTATAACAGTTATAATAGTTATGGGTATAATTTTATCAAAGACTTTGAATGTATCCAATACGAAAAATCTTTTTGTTGGAAAAAATATGTGGAAAAGCGACCTTTGGGGAAAGTTATATCTTTTTATTGCAATCTATGGTTTTGTAGATGCAATTTTAGTCCATTTGTATTGGTGGTGTTATCAAATAACGTGGAAGAAGAAAAAGGCTCGTGATATAAATACGAAAAGTAAAAAAATTATCATAAGATTTATTGAAGTATGGAATTGTCCATGGATGATATTTGTTAATTTGTTGTACATGAATTTAAAAAAGTTAAATATGGAGATATTAGTAGAGTACATGTCAGAGATTATTTTTGCGATAAGTTTGACAGGGACATTGAGTCCTTTATATGTAATAATTATTTCATTTTTTATGCAAAAAATACCATATTCTTTGAGTGTAAAGGCTGAGGCAAAACTTTTAGTGTTTTTGTCATTGATTTGTATGGGGATGGTTCAAAAAATTGTGTTGAAAAGAGAATTAAAGAAATGTACAAGAAAAGATGTAAATTATGAAAGAATATATTGGAAAATTGAGAGATGTTTTTTTAACATAGAACTTCTTGCAAGTTGGCTGCTTACTTTTGTGTTGGGATTATTAACGTTTAAAGATAAAATAAATGAATATATAATTGATGGTTTGTTCTATTCGTTTACTTTGATTACCGCGTGGAGAACTTTGTGTGATAAAATCAAGGAATGATGGTGTGGCAGGCGTCAAAATAACTGTATGTAAATGTCAATATTAAAATGCTCAAAAAATGGGAAATAAAATATATAGCAAATAAAAGGTGCCTGACCCCAATGTGGTCAACCTAATGTCAACTTAAGACAAGTGCCTGCTCAGGTTAATGAATAACGGTGCGAAATCGAGAAAAGAGGAAGGTAGATTTGAAAAGAAGACACACTTTAATAGAGCTTCACAGAAAAAGCCCTATTAACAGCTATTGATTTTAGAATGCAACTTTTTTATTGTTAAAATGTGTTCTGCCTATTGCTTTGTTCTTCTTCCGCCGGAATGTTCTTCCAGGCATAATCTGAGATCTGCATCGGAGAGATTCCTTATATAGTC
>OGYX01000384.1_pt1 | contig 34626 bp, 18 predicted proteins | sample 1576601 | NCBI WGS metagenome assembly OGYX01 (sample SAMEA3541561, study PRJEB24748) | human gut metagenome | biome: human gut; feature: human-associated habitat; material: faeces | place: China | collected 2012 | reverse complement strand
TTTCCACTTTCGAGTTACAAACGGTCAACGGGCTGAGGTAAAGCGGGCCTGCACCACGAAGGAATATCCCTGCTTTCCGCGTCCGCTTCTTCACAAAGAAGCTTTCTAATCTACAAGCGTATCACCCCAACAACCACAAATTTGTGCAAATCAAATAAAAACTCCTTGCAAAGTTTCCGACTGAATGAGATAATTAGTACGAACTATGTAAATGGATTGTTACTTTTAAGGCAAAACCGTACAATATTCTATCTAAAAAGAAGGGAAAAAGGAAGAATGAAATTAAAGACAGTAAAGCGTATGAATGCGTGCGTTTTATCTGCTGCCATGGTTTTGAGTGGTGTTACAATCATTCCGCCGGCCACAGTAAGCGCTGCGGCAAATAATGAGATCAATTATGCATTAAGCGGAACGGCAACCGTCAGTGATCAGGAGACGAATTACTGGGGAGCAGATAAGGCGATCGACGGGATCGTCAACAGAGATGCTGCAAAGGCAGATCAGTCGAGATGGGCAACGAATCAGAGTACAAGTCAGGCGGCAAGGACGCTGACGGTGAATCTCGGTACACAGAAGACATTTGATCATTTTGTGATCGAATGGGAAAGAACGAATATTACGAACTTCAAGATTTCTGTATGTGATACAGAAGATGGAGAATATCGGGATGTTTACGTAAAAAATGACGGAGAAAATATTACATCAGTTACGAGTGATATCCAGTTGGATGAGGCTGTGACGGCTCAGTACGTAAAGCTGACAGTCAATGGTTATACAGTAAATCCGGGAAGCTGGCAGTCAGTATCCCTGTATGAGTTTGAGATCCTTGGAGAAGCAGAGAATTTGAGTACCGCTGCAACTGCAACAGCAGACGGACGTGAGACAACCGGAACAGATGCCTCCAAGGCAGTTGACGGCGATGATACGACCCGCTGGGCAAGTCCGGCGGCAACAGGATCACACTGGCTGAAGCTGGATTATGGCAGCGAGAAGACGATCAGAACAGCAAAGATCCATTGGGAGAGAAAGAATGCGACTGCCTACCGGATCGAGAAGTCTTCCGACGGAGAGAACTGGGAGACGGTAAAAGCATTTACGGCAAGTCCTTCAGATTATAGAGAGACGATCGTATTTGATGAAGCAGTAACGACAAGATATCTGAGATTATATATTGAATCCTTTGATCAGGCGGGAGCACCGGAGGGAAGTGCTTCTGTAAGCTGGCCGACCGTTTCAGTCTATGAGTTTGAAACTTATGAGGCAGAGCTTGCTACGACAGAGCCGGAGAGAACTCCGAAAGAAGTTGCAGACGGCCTGGAAGTTCCTTCCAGTATTGATGGAGCATCAGGAAAGCTGGCAATGCCGGAAGTTCCTGAAGGATATGAGATCAGTTTTGTCGGTGCAGATTATGAGCAGATCGTAGACAGGGATCTGACAGTTTATCAGCCGCTTGTTACAAAGACTGTGAAGATGAACTTCAATGTAAAGAAAGCCGGTGACGACAGTACGGCAGTAGATTCCAAAGAATATACTATGACTGTAACCGGAAAGTATACGGCAGAAGACGGAGATAATGCAAAGCCGAACGTAATCCCGGAACTGGCAGAATGGAAAGGTGCAAAGGGTGGTTCCTTTGAGATCAGTGATTCCAGCCGTATCGTTGTAGCAACAAAGGATAAGGCAGAATTATCTGCAATGGCTGAAGAATTTAAGAACGATTATAAAGAGATCACGGGAAAATCCATCGAGATTGTTTATGCGGATCAGGCATCAGCAGGAGACTTCTTCTTTACACTTGAGGCAGCCGGAAATGGGCTGAAAGAAGAAGGATATTCCATGAATGTAACGGATAAAGTGGAAGTGAAGGCAGAGCAGAAAGCAGGAGCTTACTGGTCTACAAGAACAATCCTTCAGATCCTGAAGCAGAATGGTACGACAATCCCGAAGGGCGAATGCAGGGATTATCCAAAGTATGAAGTCAGAGGCTTTATGCTGGATGTAGGAAGAAGACCGTTTGAAAGCGAGACACTTCAGGAAGTTGCAAAGACAATGCTGTGGTATAAGATGAATGACCTGCAGCTTCATCTGAACGATAACTATATTTTCCTTGAAAATTATTCAACCTCAGAGGGTGCAATGTCAGCTTATGAGGGATTCCGTATGGAGTCTGATGTCAAAGAGGGTGGATTGAATCAGGCAGACCTGACCAGTGACGATATGTATTATACCAAGGCTGAGATGAAGTCCATGATCCAGAATTACCGGAAGTTAGGACTGGATATTATCCCGGAATTTGATACTCCTGCACATTCTCTGTCATTTACAAAGGTAAGACCGGATCTCAGATTCGGAACGACAGGACGCCAGAATGATCATTTCAACCTCAGCACGAAGTACGATGAGTCACTGGCATTTATTGAGAGCATCTGGGATGAGTATATTAAGGGTGATGATCCGGTATTTGACCAGGATACTACAGTGAATATCGGAACAGATGAGTATGATGGACAGTATACAGAGCAGTTCCGTAAGTTTACAGATGACCTTCTGGCTTATATCCAGGATAATGGAAATACCGTTCGTCTGTGGGGAAGTCTTACAGCAAGAAACGGAAGCACATCTGTAAGAAGTGAAGGTGTTCAGATGAACATCTGGAACGATGGATGGGCAAATCCGAAATCCATGTATCAGCAGGGTTATGATCTGATCGATATGAATGACGGAAGTGTATATATCGTACCGGCAGCAGGATATTACGCTGATTATCTGAGTCGCAAGTCCATGTATAATTATGATCCGGCTACACGTATGGGTGTTCCGTCAGGTTCTGAACAGACACTGGGAGGAGCTTATGCGATCTGGAACGATATGGTTGATCAGAGAGCGAACGGACTGACTGAGATGGAGATCTATGATCGCTTCGATGATGCTGCACCGTATTATGCGGCTGCATTGTGGGGCAAATCAGGAGAAGTTTCTTTTACAACAGCACAGCAGACGAGCGAGAATGTGGGTGAAGCTCCAGGAGTCAATGCATATGATAAAGTAGACAGTGAGACAGATGAGATTCTTTCCTATGATTTTGAGGATGGACTTTCAGATAAGAGTGCAAATGAATATGATGCAGAGAACGGAAAGAATGCGGAAGTGAAGGATGGAGAACTTGTTCTGAAGGGCGGAGAAAGCTATATCTCTACTCCATTGGATAAAGTTGGACCTGAGAAAGAACTGAGCTTTGATATCACACTGACTCAGCCGGCAGAACCGGGACAGATTCTCTTTGAAGCTGAGAAGGACGAAGATCATGAAGCCTACAGTACTCATAATATCCGCATTATGGAAGATGGAACACTTGGATTTACAAGAGAAGGATATGACTATTCCTTTGGATATAAACTTCCTGTTAATCAGAAGATGACATTAAAGATCCGTACAAAGAACGGAAGTACTGTCCTGATTGCAGATGGAAAAGAGTATAAAGCAACCGGAAGTTTTACATATGAAGGCGATGTGAAGAAGACCGGTATTACAAGCTCTACACTTTCTCTGCCACTGACAAGGATTGGTTCTGATACAAATGCGGTACATGCCATCATTGATAATGTAAATCTTTCTTCTACGATGTCAGATGGGGAATCTTCACCGATTGATCCATCCGGATTTACAGTGACATCAGATAATCAGAACAGTGACGGACCAATCAGTGCAGCATTTGACAATGATCGGTCAACGATCTGGCATACGCAGTACTCTCCGAGTAAGAAAGCACTGCCGGCAACGATCACGATTGATATGGGACAGTCCTATGATGTGAACGGATTCTATTATCTGCCGAGACCGACGGGAAATAACGGATATATCCTGAAATATTCTCTGTATTATGAGGATGCGGATGAAAACTGGACAGCTCTTGTAGAGAATGGAACGTGGGAAAGCACAGGTACAGAAAAAACGGTAAACTTTACACCGGTTCAGACATCCAAGATCAAGCTGGTTGTATCAGAAGGACAGAATGGTTTCGGTAGTGCAGCAGAATTCAGAGTGCTTACAGGAACGCAGGATCTTACAAAGACACAACTCCGTATGAGTACTTATGTAGAAGGAGAAGGTACAGCGACTGTTTCTAAAGAAAAGATCGAACAGGGAGAAGAAGTTACCTTTACTGCAACAGCAAAGAAAGGTGCTACATTTACCGGATGGTATGATGTCCTTGGAACAAAGGTAAGTGATGAAGCCGTTTATACAGTAACTCCGGAAGAGAACCTGACCCTGATCGCAAAATTTGAAAAAGGAAGCGAGCCGGATCAGCCAGAAGATAAGACCTATACGGTTACGATCGACGGAAAAGAACAGACCGTCAAAGAAGGAGAAAAGGCTGCGAAGCCAGCCGATCCGGAAAAAGAGGGTTATAAGTTCCTTGGCTGGTATGAAGAAGGAAGTGATACGGCGTTCGATTTCGATACAGCCATCACGAAGAATATTACACTGACTGCAAGATTCGAGAAAATAGAAGAGCCGGATCAGCCGGACAAACCTTCAGCACCGGAGAATGTAGTGACAGGTGAAATTACGAAAAATTCCGTTGAAGTGAAATGGGATGGACCGGCAAGCACAGCAGGACTGGCAGGTTACAAGATCTATGTAAATGGAAAAGAATACGTGACGTATATCCCGGCAGATGCTACAGGATATACGATAGAAGGTCTTGAAGCCGGTAAGACTTATCAGATCGAAGTTGTTGCCGTAGGCGATGATGAGAATGCAACAGAGTATGCAGCCGCAGAACTGAGTGTAACAACAAAGAGTGAAAATAATGGTAACGGCGGCGATAACGGAAATACCGGAGACAACGGTAATAATGGCAATAACGGAAATGCCGGTGTAAATAATCCGACTAAGGATCAGAATCATAATGCCGGAACAACAAATAAGAAGCAAAATGCAGCAGCCAAGACAGGCGACAGCACAAATATGGCAGTATTTGTATTCATGCTTGGTGGTTCGCTGGCAGCCGGAACGGTTGTCTTCAGAAGGAAAAGAAGATAAGCGGTTTTCCATATGAAAGTTTAAGAGAGAAGAGTCTGTTGGATGAAAATCCAGCGGACTTTTCTTTTTTAATAAAATTCTAAGATTTTGACACTCTGGTTTTAAAAAATGACCGATATCATGTATACTAAAAGGGAGGTGATTGAAATGTATAATATATTAGTTTGTGATGATGATAAAGAAATTGTAGAGGCAATAGATATTTATCTGTCCCAGGAGGGATATCATATCCTGAAGGCATATGATGGAGTTGAGGCATTGAATATTTTGGAGAAAGAGAAAGTAAATCTTCTGATCCTTGATGTGATGATGCCAAAGCTGGATGGAATCAGGGCAACTCTGAAGATCAGGGAGACGAACAGTGTACCGATCATTATTCTTTCTGCAAAGTCAGAAGATTCAGATAAGATACTCGGACTGAATATCGGGGCGGATGATTATGTCACAAAGCCGTTCAATCCGTTAGAACTGGTAGCAAGGGTCAAGTCTCAACTGCGTCGCTATAATGAGCTTGGTGGAACATCCCAGGAACAAAAGGAAAAAGTGTATGAAGTTGGCGGACTCAGGATCAATGATGATCTGAAAGAAGTGACGGTGGACGGAGAGTTAGTGAAGCTTACGCCGATTGAATATAATATTCTCTTGTTATTACTGAAAAATCAGGGACGAGTTTTTTCTATTAATCAGATTTATGAGTCGATTTGGAATGAAGAGGCGATTGGTGCGGATAATACAGTTGCGGTCCATATCCGCCATATTCGTGAAAAAATCGAGATCAATCCGAAAGATCCAAGATATCTGAAAGTAGTATGGGGCGTAGGCTATAAAATTGATAAAGGCTGAAAGGACGAAATATGAATAAGTGGTACAGAAAGACAGGTGTAAAGGCGATCGTTCTTATTGTGGCGATTCTCAGCGGTGCAATGCTGATAACGAATCTGTTGTCTCTTATGAATCTTGCAGGAAGCACAGATCTGCCGTCCTTATGGACGATGAGCCAACAGCCATTTGAGGAATCGCAGGAATTTAATTACATGGTTGAAAATTACATGGATGATGTCCTTACGCAGATCCGGCTGGAAAATCTTTTTGAGACAGATGGGATGATGAACCGGAACAAAGAGATCGACGTAATGGAGTACAGCAAGAATGATACTGCCAACGGAGAAAATGTTTCGGGTATTGCGTATTCACTGGAGGAACTGATCAACTGGGGAGAAGATTTTGACAGTGCAGAGAGCGATAATTATGCGAAGAACAGTGTGATCGTATGTCAGAAGCCTGAAGGGACATATGAGTATTACTATACGAGTGATTTCATGACACGGGTAGAGTCGGGAGTATTTGATATTATCATGCAGGATGGGAGTGATGTTGACGGATTTCTGCAGGAACTTCAGAACGGTAAGTATACATCTTCAGGCTTTTATAATTTTGATATTGTGGACATGGAAGGAAATATCCTGTACACAGACTGCTGGAATTTTGGAAGTGCATTAATCGAAAAATATGCACCGCAGGGAGCAGAAAACCTTTTGCAGGTAGTGAATAACAGTCCGCGTCTGAATGGCAAACTGTCCGTCATTTATGATGATCTTGCGTATACTTTGGGGAATATTTACTCAGATTATCAGAATTATCAGATGGGATTTGAACATTTAGAGGAAGGCAATACAAACTTTACTTACATTTATGCGAATAATGACACGAAAAAGGTAGTGACGAATAAGACTTCTTACGAGAACTATGCAGAGCTGGAGAAAAATGTCCAGAATCTGATCTCGGAGAAAGATGTTAAATATATGGTCATTTATCCAAAGCTAAAAGATTTTAACAGTAATATGAATGTATCGAAATCGGATAAATGGGAAAAACTCCGCAGTTACAGCAGTGAAAAGAAATGGAACAGCGTATTTGCGGTTGCGGTGGATACAACTTATACGATCCAGGATCAGTTTTATCAGAATAAGGTAGCTTATGATAATAATATCCCGTATTTTAAAGGAACAACATGGCTGTTGGTTCTGAGCATTATCCTGTTCCTTGGGGCAACAATCTGGCTGACACTGGAGGCAGGAAGAACTGCGGAAGATGAAGAACTGCACCTGAACGGTTTTGATCATTGGAAGACAGAGATTGCAGCGGTGCTGATCGTACTGATATGGATCGTTGGTTCTTATATCGGGATTCATTTTTGGAATGGAAATATCTATACGATGATCAATGATATTCCGACTTATCTGAAGGATGGAGGTACTTATTTTGAGTATTATTATGCTCGTGGAATGGATGTTTCTTCAGCATATATGTCAGCAAGTTTATATCTTCCGTCATTGAGTATTGCAGAGCTGGCAGAAATTTATTTTTATGGAGTATTTACACTGGGCTGCTTCTTTATGGGATACGTGAGTCTGATCAAGCGGATCAAGGGACGAAACCTGTGGAAGAACAGTCTGTTGAGAGTGATTGTGCGGTTCATCTATAAAATATATGATAACCGGAAGAAGACGACAAAGACAGTGCTTCTGTTATGTGGATTTTTCCTTGTACAGGGAATTGCAGTGCTGTTCAGGAATGGGGTTACAATGCTTCTGGTGTTACTGGCAGACGTGGGTGTATTTTATGTTGTCCTGAACGGTTTATTACTCAAGGAGAAACTGAAAAAAGGTATTGAAGAAATTGCATTGGGAAATATGGAATATCAGATCCCGCTGCAAGGCTTAAGAGGTGAGAACTTAAAGCTGGCAGAGATGATCAATGGAATTGCCAACGGATTCCATATGGCCGTAGAAGAGGCAATGAAAAATGAGCGTCTTAAGACGGATCTGATCACGAATGTATCACATGATATCAAGACACCGTTGACTTCGATCATTAATTATGTAGCGATCCTGAAGCAGTCGGATATTGCAGATCCAAAGATCCAGGGCTATCTGGATATACTGGAGGCGAAAGCACAGAGGCTGAAGACACTGACGGAAGACGTTGTTGAGGCATCCAAGGTAAGCAGTGGGAATATTTCTCTGGAGTATATGGATGTAGATCTTGTGGAGATGATCCAGCAGACGGAAGGTGAGATGGCTGAGAAGTTTGAGGCAAGGAATCTGAAAATGATCGTCAATCTGCCGGCAGAACCTGCGGTTGTTCATGTAGACGGGCGAAGAATGTGGAGAGTTCTGGAGAATATTTTCGGAAATGCAGCCAAGTATGCCATGCCGGGAACAAGGGTATACGCGGATCTGAAGCTGGAAGAAGATACGGTGGATCTGTCTTTGAAAAATGTTTCTGAACATCAGTTGAACATTTCGGCAGATGAACTGACCGAACGGTTTATCCGTGGAGATCTTTCAAGAAGTTCTGAAGGAAGCGGACTTGGACTGTCGATCGCACAGAGCCTGACAACGATGCAGGGCGGAACTTTCAACCTGTATCTGGATGGAGATTTGTTCCGGGTAAATATCCGGTTCCCGAGAGTGAAAAAGCAGTAGAAAGAAGAGAAAGCAAAAAGATTGAATTGACATTTTTGAGGCGGTGTGCTACGCTTTCTAAGGATTGCGAAAAGCAGAATAGCGTAGAAAAGCAAGGATGGAGAGAGTAGCCTGATTACCGTTTTACAGAGAGATCCCCGGGAGAACTTAAGAAAGTTCTGTTGGCTGAGAGGGGATGAACAGGAGGCAGGGGAAGATGGCTCCTGAGCAGTGCAGATGAGCTTTCAGGTAAGTCTGCAAAGGGTTCGCCCTTTACAGCGTAGGAGTGGCAGCAGAGGGATGCAGGTCACTCACGGAGGTTTTCACTGTGAAGTGGGAACGAAGAGAAGTGGTAACGCGGTGAAACAGAACCGTCTTCTTGAGGATGAAAGTCTTCAGGAAGACGGTATTTTTTTTAAAAGGAGGCAGACAATTATGTCAGAAAAACCAAAATATTATATTACAACAGCGATCGCCTATACATCCGGCAAGCCGCATATTGGTAATACTTATGAGATCGTACTGGCAGATGCGATCGCACGTTATAAGAGAAGTCAGGGATATGACGTATTTTTCCAGACGGGAACAGATGAGCATGGGCAGAAGATCGAGCTGAAGGCAGAAGAAGCAGGAATTACACCAAAGGAATTTGTTGATAAGGTATCAGGAGAGATCAAGAGAATCTGGGATCTGATGGATACTTCTTATGACAAGTTTATCCGTACAACAGATGAGGATCATGAAAAGCAGGTAAAGAAGATCTTTAAGAAACTTTATGATAAAGGAGATATTTATAAAGGACACTATGAGGGAATGTATTGTACTCCATGTGAGTCATTCTTTACAGAGTCCCAGCTCGTAGACGGAAAATGTCCGGATTGTGGACGTCCGGTGCAGCCGGCAAAGGAAGAGGCGTATTTCTTTAAAATGAGCAAATATGCGGATCGTCTGATCGAGCATATCAATACGCATCCGGAGTTTATCCAGCCGGTATCCCGTAAGAATGAGATGATGAATAACTTCCTTCTCCCGGGACTGCAGGATCTGTGTGTATCAAGAACATCATTTAAGTGGGGAATCCCGGTTGATTTTGATCCAAAGCATGTTGTGTATGTATGGCTGGATGCTCTGACAAACTATATTACAGGAATCGGATATGATGCAGAGGGAAATAGTACTGAGCAGTTTAACAAACTCTGGCCTGCAGACCTTCATCTGATCGGAAAAGATATCATCCGTTTCCATACGATCTACTGGCCAATCTTCCTGATGGCACTGGATCTTCCACTTCCAAAGCAGGTATTTGGACATCCGTGGCTGCTTCAGGGAGATGGAAAGATGAGCAAGTCTAAAGGAAATGTGCTTTATGCGGATGAGCTGGTTGATTTCTTTGGAGTGGATGCGGTTCGTTACTTTGTACTCCATGAGATGCCGTTTGAGAACGATGGAGTGATTTCCTGGGAGCTGATGGTAGAGCGTCTGAACTCAGATCTTGCCAATACGCTTGGAAACCTTGTAAACCGTACGATTTCCATGACAAATAAGTATTTTGGCGGAACAGTGACAGATACAGGCGTGGCAGAAGAAGTGGATGCTGACCTGAAGGCAGTCGTAGAGAATACTGCAAAGGCAGTAGATGAAAAGATGAAAGATCTGCGTGTGGCAGATGCAATCACAGAAATTTTCAATCTGTTTAAACGTTGCAACAAATATATTGATGAGACTACACCATGGGTACTTGGAAAAGATGAGTCAAAGAAAGATCGTCTGTCTACTGTATTATGGAATCTGATCCAGGGTATTTCAGAGGGTGCAAGACTTCTTGAGCCATATATGCCATCTACAAGCAAAAAGATCCTTGAGCAGCTTGGAAATGGTCATGTGACAGAAAAACCGGAAATTCTGTTCCAGAGAATGGATCTGGAAGAAGTTCTGAAAAAAGTAGAGGAACTTCATCCGAAAAAAGAAGAAAAGAAAGAAGAAGCAGTCATTGATCTTGAGCCAAAAGAAGAGATCACATTCGAGCAGTTTGGTGCAATGCAGTTCCAGGTAGGAGAGATCATCGCCTGCGAAGCAGTCAAAAAGTCGAAAAAACTTTTATGCTCCCAGGTAAAGATCGGAAGTCAGGTAAAGCAGATCGTATCAGGAATTAAGGCATATTATACGCCGGAAGAGATGGTAGGAAAGAAGGTTATGGTTCTCGTCAACCTGAAACCTGCGAAGCTTGCCGGAGTTCTTTCAGAGGGAATGTTGCTCTGTGCTGAAGATGCAGATGGAAATCTTGCACTGATGACACCGGAGAAAGAGATGCCTGCAGGTGCGGAAATTTGTTAATTTCAGGAATTAAATATGAAGAGTAAAAAAATTATTGCTGTGGTCGGCGGAAGTTTTCTGCTGGCTGCAGCCTTTCTATTAATATTGTGTATTAAATTTGTGAATATGAAAGAATCTTCCCCAACCGGAAAATATGCTGGGAAGACGGAAAAAGTGGAGCAGACTACAACCGATAAAAAGGAACAGAGGAAGCCTGACTGGGTAGAAGAAAAAATTTCCGGGATGACATTGGAAGAAAAAGTGGCTCAGTTATTTATCATTACGCCGGAAGCATTGACCGGAATGGGAAAGGTAACGGCAGCAGGAGACACGACAAAAAGATGCCTGGAACAGTATCCGGTTGGTGGCGTGATTTATTTTGCAGGGAATATCGAGGACAGACAACAATTATCAGATATGCTTCACACTACGCAGTCGTACAGTATAGAGCAGAGCGGAATCCCGATTTTTCTGAGTGTAGATGAAGAAGGTGGAACTGTAGCAAGAGTTGCAGGCAGCGGAATCTCGAATGTTTCTGTTGTTGAAGATATGTGCGAAGTTACAGATGAGGAAAGAGCTTACGAAATAGGACAGACGATTGGCAATTATCTGGCAGAATTAGGTTTCAATCTGGATTATGCACCGGTAGGGGATGTTCTTACTAACCCGGAAAATACAGTTGTTAAAAAAAGATCATTCGGAAATGACAGTGCAAAAGTTGCTGCGTTGTCGCAAAAAGTACTGGATGGGCTGCATGAGGAAAATGTGTATGGAGTAATCAAGCATTTCCCGGGGCATGGGGCAACAGCCGGAGATACACATGAGGGATATGCTTATACAGACAAGTCGTTGGAAGAACTGGAGCAGCAGGAACTGGTTCCTTTTCAGAATGCCATTGAAAATCATATTGCCATTATTATGGCAGGGCATATTTCAGTACCGAATGTGACAGGAGACAATACGCCTTCTTCCCTGTCTAAAATTATGATTACGGATGTATTAAGAGAAAAAATGGGATTTGATGGAATTGTAATTACGGATGCATTGAATATGGGGGCAATTTCACAGCATTATTCTTCGGCAGAGGTCTCGGTTAAAGTTATAGAGGCTGGTGGGGATATGCTTTTGATGCCGGAAAATTTTCAGGAGGCATATCAGGGAATTTTAGAGGCTGTTCAGAATGGAACTTTAACAGAAGAAAGAATTGATGAATCGGTCAGAAGAATTTTGAAAGTAAAAGAAAAGCTGACAGCAGAGGATTAAGGCGTAGATATGCAAGAACGAATTAACTGAAAATTCAAACAATTATATATAAAAACAAAAATAAATAAAAAATACAAAAAAAACGGATAAATATATTGACAAATAGAAGCCCGGGTGTTAAGATAAAACCATCAAAAAAAGATATTTAACTAAGAAGGTACAAGAAGCGGATGCCTGATTAGATTAAAAATAACGGATAACAGGAGGTTGGACCAATGGACAGTATAGTTTCAGAATTTCATCAATATGTCAGTGGTACGGCGATTGCAGGTTCCTGTGAAGAAAGAGACCTGAGCAAAAGTTAATTCGCAGATCTGGTAAAAATTAAGAATGAAAATAAATGGAACGGAGAGAATACAAGACCAGATTCATAATAAAAAGATAAAGCAGTTGCAGATATATTGAATAAAGTTACCACATACAGAACTGAACGATGTGTAAAGGAACATGGAACAGTAGCTGTAAAAGAAAAATGGTCTTACAGGAATCGTATCAGGATTTACCTTCGATCCAGAATATAAAATAAAAATAATGAGAAAATTAAATATTATAAAAAATGCATCTTCAAGGGTAGTTGGAGGTGCATTTTTTTGACATTGGGAAGATGGTATGGTACACTAATGAAAGAGTATCGCCTTATGTTAAATTGACATGAAGAGATCTTGAGTTACCGAATAAACATTAATATAATGAGGTGAATGCGGTGGACAAATATGAATATAAGCAACTGTCAGAGCGAATGATAGAGCTTATGCAAAATGAAGAATACGGGGAAGCAAAGGAGATTGCTGACTCCATTGACTGGAGAAGGGTTCGCAATGCCATGATGCTTGCGAATGTAAGTGATATTTATGAAAAGACCGGTGAATATCAGAAAAGCTATGATATTTTGCAGATTGCTTATCATCGGGCAGAAGGAAGCCGGAAGGTATTGTATCGTCTGAGTTCTCTTGCACTGAAGACGGGGAATGTAGATGAAGCAATAGATTTTTATGATGAGTTTGTGCAGTTAGCACCAAAAGATCCGAACAGACATATTCTGAGATACCAGATCTTACGGGCACAGCGGGCTCCGTTAGAGCAGCAGATTGAAGCACTGGAAGAGTTTAAGAAGGCAGAATATATTGAAGAATGGGCATTTGAACTTGCAAAGCTTTATCAGGAAGCAGGTATGACGGCAGAATGTCTGGAAGAATGTGATGATCTGATCCTGTGGTTCAGTGAAGGCAAATATGTATATAAAGCAATGGAATTGAAGATGCAGTATAAGCCACTGACACCTTCGCAGCAGGAAAAGTATAATCGCAGATTTGAAAAAAATGGCGGTGAGACGGAAGAGATTCCGGATCTTGAGACGTATGTTGCAGAAAATGAAGAGCCGGAAGATCATTTGGATGAAGCAGCAACGGAGCATTCGGAGGCTGTTTCAGAAGAGCCGGTTGAGGATATTCCTGAGAGTATTGGACAGCAGGATACAGGAAAAGAAGAAAGTTCAGAGAAACCAGTCCGTAAGCCGGAAAAGAAAAAGATCGGTGATACAATGCGGCTGGATGAGGCATTGGAGCAGTTACTGCATCGCAAGCCGGAAGTATCTGCGGCAGAGGATGAAGAGCCGGATATTTCTGATCTTGAGAGTGCGATCGGTGATATTGAGTCGGTCGTGGATCTTGATATGGTAAATCAGATTTCACAGGAAAAGCATACAGGTGATGTGCCAATCGGAATGAAGGAACTTATTCCTGGAGAAGTATCAGAAGAAGCGGCAGATAAGACAGAGCGGATCCCTGTAGAAATCACAACAGATATTACGGAAGATGACGCAGAAGAGCTGGACCTTGAAGATCTGGTGGCAGAAGAGCTGCCGGAAGAAGTTGAAGAGGCAGAGCCGGTTGAAGAAGAGGCGGAAGAAGTCGAAGAGGCAGAACCGGTTGAAGAAGAGGCGGAAGAAGTCGAAGAAGCAGAGCCGGTTGAAGAAGAGGCGGAAGAAGTCGAAGAGGCAGAACCGGTTGAAGAAGAGGCGGAAGAAGTCGAAGAGGCAGAGCCGGTTGAAGAAGAGGCGGAAGAAGTCGAAGAGGCAGAACCGGTTGAAGAAGAGGCGGAAGAAGTCGAAGAGGCAGAGCCGATTGAAGAAACACAGACAGGGACAATAGAAGAAGAACTGCAAAAAATTGCTGATGCAGAACCGGCTGAACCGGAAGAAGAGATCTTCGATATGGAAGAAGCGGAAGACTTCCTGGAGGATTCACCTGCTGAGGATTGGGAAGATGATACAGAATCCTTTGAAGAAGCGGATGCAGAGGAGCTGAGTTTTGAAGAGATTTTATCTGACTGGGATTCGGAAGAAGCAGAGGCGTTGCTTGAGGATGCCGAGGAAGAAGTATATGATGAGTCGGTAGAAGAAACGTACGAGGAAGAACCGGACGAAGACGAAGCAGAAGATATATTAGAAGATGCCGAGGAAGAGCCGATTGAAGAATCAGCAGAAGATGTCGTTGAGGCGGATGCTGAGGAAATATACGAAGAAGAGCCGGAAGACGAGGTTACGGAAGATACTCCAATCCTGTCTCCTGATATTCAGCGGCTGATTGATGAAATTGAAGGTGCAGTTCCGGCAGAGGAGTCTTTGCCAGAAGAAAAAGAGATAGAAAAAGCACCGGAAGAACCGCATGAAAATATGGGAGAAGTGACAGAATCTCTCCGTTTAGATGATCTGCCGGAGGAAGACGAAGATTTATTTGAAGATGAAGACTTCTTAGAGTCAGAGGATGAAGAGGATGAGTACGAGTCCTATGAAGACGACGATTCAGAAGAAGATGAGTATGAATCTTACGAAGATGACGATTCAGAAGAGGATGAGTATGAATCTTACGAAGATGACGATTCAGAAGAAGATGAGTATGAATCTTACGAAGACGACGATTCAGAAGAAGATGAGTATGAATCTTACGAAGACGACGATTCAGAAGATGAATATACATCCTATGATGAAGATGAGTATGAAGATGAAATCTATGATGACGAATATGAAGATGACGATGAAGCTTATTATGAAGAATCGGATGATGATGAGTTAGCAGATGATGAGGAATTCTACTATGAAGACGAAGAAGAACCGGACGAAGAACCGGACGAGGAAGATGCACCTGATTTTGAAGATGAATTCAAGGTAGATCCGAAGCACAGTGAAGAGCCGGATGATCGGGAGATTCCGGACGAAGATGATGGAATTGATATCATGTCGGCTACGACACCGTTGAGCAGAAAGGAAACTGCAAAGCTGATCGCTACAGGTAAGACTTCTCCGTTGCCACTGGATGAAATTTCAGATGCATTATCCATGGATACAGGATTTGTAGTACATGGAAGATATGATCTGGAAACTCAGAGCGGAATCGGTACAAGAGCCGGCCTGACAGAAGAACAGAAGAAATTATTCTCTTATTTTGTTCCTGTGCGTGGCATGAGCGAACAGTTAGTAGATGTTCTGGAGCAGGATAAGAACTGTACAAACCGGAAGGGAACGTCGAAGACAGGAAATCTCCTGATTATTGGAGATAAAGGAAATGGCAAGACTGTTCTTGCAGTAGATGTAGTTAAAGCAATTCAGAAGCAGAGAGAGATCCGTCAGGGTAAGGTAGCAATCGTGACAGGAGAGTCCCTGAATAAGAAAAAGATCGGAGATATTTTCGATAAATTATACGGTGGTGCTTTGATCATTGAAAAAGCAGGAAAGATGAATGAAAAGACAGTCGCCAAGCTGAACAGGGCAATGGAGCGTGATACAGGAGAACTTCTGATCGTGCTTGAGGAACAGAGAAAGCCGTTAGATCGTCTGCTTTCCTCCAACCGTGAGTTCAGGAGAAAGTTTACTTCCCGTCTGGAAGTGCCGATCTTCATTAATGATGAGCTTGTAACATTTGGTCAGACTTATGCCCAGGAGAATGGTTACAAGATTGATGAAATGGGTATTCTTGCTCTTTACAGTTGCATTGATTCTCTTCAGAGAGAAGATCATTCAGTAACTGTTGCGGAAGTAAAAGAAGTAATGGATAAGGCAATCGCACATTCACAGAAAGCTTCAGCCAAGAAGCTGGTGAAGAGAGTATTCGGAAGAAATACAGATTCGTCGGACAGAATTATTCTTTCCGAACGAGATTTCAACATTTAACGACAAAATTTAGTCAGAATTAATAGACAGTCTTGGGAAAGGCTGTCTATTTTTGTGCAAAAATATGTTTTCTCTTTCTTTTTTCAGGTACATCAAGTATAATGATGCTATGATGTTGGGAGCAAAATCCCAAGCAATGAAAGAATTCGAGCAGTGAGGTGGATTTATGGTTACAAAGAAGAAGGCAGTGAAAAAACTGCAGCCTTATGAGATAGGAGAACTGGATCACTACCTTTTCGGGCAGGGGAATCATTATGAGATTTATAAGAAGCTTGGTGCACATGAAGTGACAGCAGGCAAAAAGGGTGTTTATTTCGCAGTATGGGCTCCACATGCAAAGAGTGTTTCAGTGATCGGAGAGTTTAATGGATGGGATGCTGCAGCGGACAGGATGGAGCGGCAGGAGCCATTAGGAATCTATACAGTTTTTGTACCGGAAGCGAAAGACGGACAGATGTACAAATACTGTATTGAGACACAGAGCGGAGAGCTGATCTATAAGGCAGATCCATTTGCCAATTATGCAGAACTTCGGCCGGGAACTGCTTCCAGGATTACGGACATTTCTCATTTAAAATGGACGGATGACCGTTGGATGGAAAGCAGAAAAAAATGGGATAATAAAGAAAATCCGTTATCCATCTATGAAGTGCATATGGGTTCCTGGATGAGGCATCCGGGAAGGGAAGATGAGGGATTTTATACTTATCGTGAATTTGCAGAAGCGATTACAAAATATGTAAAAAAGATGGGGTATACGCATGTAGAACTGATGGGAATCGCGGAGCATCCATTTGATGGCTCATGGGGATATCAGGTAACTGGTTATTTTGCACCGACTTCCAGATATGGAACACCGGAAGATTTTGCTTATATGATCAATTATCTGCACCGGAATAGGATTGGTGTGATTCTTGACTGGGTTCCGGCACATTTCCCGAAGGATGCTCACGGACTGGCTGATTTTGACGGAACACCGACTTTTGAGTATGCAGATCCGAGAAAGGGAGAGCATCCTGACTGGGGAACGAAGATCTTTGATTATGAAAAGCCGCAGGTACGGAATTTCCTGATTGCAAATGCATTGTTCTGGATCGAGCATTTCCATGTGGACGGACTGCGTGTCGATGCAGTGGCATCCATGCTTTATCTTGATTATGGAAAGCAGGACGGACAGTGGGTTCCAAACAAGTATGGTGGAAATCAGAATCTTGAGGCGATTGAGTTTTTCAAGCATCTTAATTCTGTTGTACTTGGAAGAAATCCGGGGACGATGATGATCGCAGAAGAATCCACTGCATGGCCAAAGGTTACAGGAAACCCGGAGGATGACGGACTGGGATTCAGCCTGAAGTGGAATATGGGATGGATGCATGATTTTACAGAGTATATGAAGCTGGATCCGTATTTCAGGAAAAATGCACATCATATGATGACATTTTCCATGGAGTATGCATATTCGGAGAACTATATCCTTGTTCTTTCGCATGATGAAGTCGTTCATCTGAAATGCTCCATGCTGAATAAGATGCCGGGAGAAGGCTTTGACAAATATGCCAATCTCAAGGCAGCATATGCATTTATGACAGGACATCCGGGAAAGAAGCTTCTTTTTATGGGACAGGAGTTTGCACAACTGCGTGAGTGGAGCGAGGAGAGAGAACTGGACTGGTTCCTTCTTTCAGAAGAACCACATCAGCAGATCCAGAACTGGTACAGAGATCTTCTGCATTTATATAAGAAGAATCCTGCACTGTATGAGCTGGATAATGATCCGGCCGGATTTGAATGGATCAATAAAGATGATATTTTCAGAAGTATCTTCAGTTTTGTCAGACATTCAAAGGGAAAGAAAAAGAATCTTTTATTTGTGTGCAACTTTACTCCGGTAGCAAGAGAAGATTACCGGGTTGGAGTGCCGACGAAGAGGCAGTGTAAGCTGGTACTGAACAGCGACGAGAAAGAGTATGGAGGTTCCGGAGAAAAGAGAACCGAGATCTATAAGCCGGTGAAGAAAGAGTGCGACGGTCAGAAATATTCTTTTGCATATCCGCTCCCTGCTTATGGCGTTGCTGTATTTGAATATTAAAAGAATAGTTTCAAGATGGAGAAAACCACCGGATTTTAAAGAGAAGTATCTGAAAATCCGGTGATTTTTTGTTCCATATTAGACAAAAATAAGGAAGAATAGTAACGGTAATGACAAGGAAAAAAAATCTTGTAATGTTATAATAGATTTGTATACTTGCGTGATTTTGTTTGATAGTTAAATAAAATTAAATTTTGCAAGGGAGGAAGAAGCATGAAAGGAAGAAGAGTCCAAAAGGTACTTGCAGCAGTGCTGGCGGTGGCAATGGTTCTGCCGATGACTGCAATACCGGCAAAGGCTGAGGAAGCGGAAGAAGTTACATATAAGCTTTATCCGAATCCTCAGGAAATGACGTATCAGGATGGAAGCTACATCCTGAAAAAGAATGTCAATGTCATTTATGATGAGGATATTGACGATGCAACAAAAGCACGACTTAAAGAGACTGCAGAACTGAAAGGTCTGAATGTGACAGAATCAGATGCAGAAAAGAGTGGTGCAACGAACATTTATGTAGGAGTTTACGGATCGGACGGAACAGTAGATGATCAGATCGTAGATGGATATCATGTAGATACTTCATTATTTGATCATACCGATTCCTATTTCCTGAAAAGTGACAACAATACGATTGCTGTATTGGGAAAAGATACAGATGCAAGTTTTTATGGACTGACGACACTGTATCATGTACTTGCACAGACAGAGAGCCTGTCGATCAGAAATTTTACGATTGAAGATTATGCAGATGTTGTAAGCCGTGGATTTATTGAAGGATATTATGGAAATCCATGGTCTACAGAGGATCGTGTGAATCTGATGACATGGGGGGGATACTATAAGTTAAATGCTTATTTCTATGCACCAAAGGATGATCCGAAACACAGAACGAAATGGAATGAACTCTATACAGATGAAGAGTTAGAGAGTAAGATCAGACCACTTGCAGAAGCTGGAAATGCTTCCAAGTGCAGATTTGTGTATGCCCTGCATCCATTTCCGAGTGGAAATAACTTCCGCTTTGATACAGATGCACACTATAATGAAGATCTTGCAAAATTGAAAGCAAAGTTTAAGCAGGTAATTGATGCAGGAGTACGTCAGATTGCGATTCTTGCGGATGACTTTGTAAATCCGGGAGCAGCAAATGAAGTAAGACTTCTGAACGATATGAGTACCTGGCTGGCAGAGGTGAAGCAGGAATACCCTGATATGAAGATGACACTTCCGTTCGTTCCGTATGATTATATGGGAAATGGAAGTTCCAGTGAACTTCAGGCCCTGAAGAGTGTACCGGAAAATGTACAGATCGTTATGACCGGTGGACGTGTCTGGGGTGAGGTTACAAATAATTTTACTACTACATTTACAAATAATGTAGGAAGAGGTCCTTTCATGTGGATCAACTGGCCTTGTTCAGATAACTCACATAAGCATCTGATCATGGGTGGTAACAGCACATTCCTTCATGGTGGTGTTGATGCGTCTAAGATTCAGGGAATCATGCTGAACCCGATGCAGCAGTCAGAGCCAAGTAAAGTAGCTATTTTTGCAAATGCATCCTATGCATGGAATATCTGGGATACAGATGCCGATGCAGATCAGACATGGGAAGACGCATTTTCATTTGTAGATCATAATTCGGCAGTAGAGACAGAAGCAAGTGATGCACTCAGAGAGTTGTCCAAGCATATGATCAATCAGAATATGGACAGCCGTGTAACTGAGCTTCAGGAGTCAGTAGAACTGAAGGAAAAACTCAACGCATTTAAAGATAAACTGGAAACGGAAACGGTCACAGAAGCAGATGTGGATGATCTGATCCAGGAATTCCAGACACTTCAGGATGCAGCAGCATTGTATAAAGAATCAGGTAATGAGGCAATCAGAAATCAGATTGTTTACTGGCTGGATTGTTGGAAAGATACAACAGATGCAGCGATTGCATACCTGAATGGAGTAAAGAGTTCTCTGAACGGAGATGTATCCGCAGTTGTGGAATACAATACAGAAGGAGAAACGGCATTCGCACAGTCCAAGACGCATGATTTCCTGTATGTAAATTATCAGGAAGTCGCAGAAGTCGGAGTACAGCATATTGTTCCGTTTATTAAAAAACTGGCTGAATATGTATCAGGCAAAGCAGAACTTGCCCTGAATCCGGACAAAGTGATCCGTAAATACATCACAAGCCGTACAGACACACCGACAGGCTCTGTGGATAACTTATTTGACGGAGATGACAGCACAAGTGCGATTTATAAGACACCGAATAAGATTACAACAGGTACCTATATCGGAGTAAGTTACAGCAAGGCAATCAAGATCAATGATATCCGGTTCCTTCTTGGAGCAGGAAAAGATCATATGGACCAGGCAAAGCTGCAGTACACAACCGATGGAAAGACCTGGAAAGATCTGGAGCTTAAAGGCATGAACAATAGTTTTGCAGGTGTCAGAAACCAGAACCAGGAAGTAAGTGTTGCAAAAGAAAATCTTCCGGAAGATTTTGAAGCAATGGGTATCCGCCTGATCGCAACAGCAGACAATGAAGCAGATGCATGGCTGCAGGTTAATGAGATCACGATCAACAAAGATGAGAATACAGATGACGGAGACGACAGCGAACTCAGTTATACATTAATGAAGCCGAATCGCTGGAGTGTTTACCAGGGATCAGAATCACTCCTTCGTGACGGAAATGACAGTACATTTATCTGGTTTAATACAGGTGCTGGTGATGCTGTAAATGTAGATGATTTCCTTGGATACAATCTTGGAAAGGTTGCAACATTGGAAAGTGTACATATCGCAGTAGGATCACCGTCCAATGGTGATAAGTTTGTAAAATATGCAGTTGAGACATCTGTAAATGGAACGAGCTGGACAGCCGTTCCGGGATATGAATCCCATACAGGAACAACTTCAGGAACTGATGTACTGGATATTGAATTAAACGGACTTTCTGCACAGTATATCCGTATCCGCAATCTGGAATATCGACAGACTTGGGCGAGATTCTCAGAATTTACGGTAACAGAAAGAGTAAATAATACAGGAACAAAAGATAACGTATTTACAAATATCGAGAACTGTGAGGTCCTTGGAACAGCAGCAGAAGGAACTGTATCACTGAATGCAGCATCCTTAAGCGTAGGAGTCGGAAAGTATATCGGAATCGATCTTGGACATATCAAGGCGGTGACAGGAATTACCAGTCCGACAGGAACTTCACTGAAGTTACAGACTTCTATGAATGGGGTAGAGTGGACAGGGGTAACAGATCCGTCCCAGGCAGCCGATGCACGTTATATCAGACTTTATAATGATACAAATGCAGCAGTGGATGTAAGCTGGGATGCTTTCACAGTAACGTATGAATTTATTGGTGAAAAGACAGTAACCAGTGATTTTGCACAGAACGATGCAAGCCGTGATATGCGTGGAAGTGGAAACGTCAATAATGTTTTTGACGGAGACCTTACAACATATGGAACGATCACAGGTGTGCAGGATAGCGGAAAGAAGATCGTGTTTGACCTTGGACAGACGATCGACTTCAAGTCCATCCGTTACTATGTAAAAGAGACAAGCCTTGATTTCCTGCGTTATGCAAAATTTGAAGTAGCAAATGATCCTGATGCAGCAAACTGGACAACAGTGCTGACTGTAGGAAATAATTCTTTCGAGAATACAGCCAATACAGATACAGCAAAAGATTATGCAGCTCTGACACATGACAGTGAGAATCCTGGAAATATGTATGCAGAGCAGACAGGGCTGAATGTAAGCGGACGTTACTTAAGAGTTGTACCGCTTAAGACATACAGTTACAGATGGGTTGATTTCTATGAGATCCAGATCAATGGTGGAGCCTATATCTCTACAGAGTCAAATCGAGATATCGTATCGACCGTGATCGAAGAAAAAGGAAAAGTACCTTCCAATGTATTTGAAGAAGATTACCGTACGGTATACAAGCCGTCAGAAGCAAATGGATCATTTACTTATCGCATTTCTGATCTGGAGGCAAAGAGAACGATCCGTATGATCCAGAATGGAGCAGCATCTGATGCAGTTGTAACTGCAAGAATTGCAAATGAAGATGGAAATAATATCCAGAGAGTTACACTTGGTAAACTGAGCCAGGCAATCAATGAATTTGCTGTAGCTTCAGATAAAAGAATTTTGGATGTAACAGTAACCTGGGGTGAAAATATTCCGGAAATTTCAATGATCAAGACAAGCAGTAAGGCAGCAGCTACAGTTAACAAGTCAAAGCTGGATGAGGCGATTGCGGCAGCAGGAAGCAGTGATGCAGCAAACTGGACAACAGATTCTAAAGCAGCAGTAGATAAAGCGAAAGCAGTTGCTGAAGAACTGAAAACGAATGAGTATGCTACACAGGATACAGTTGATACAGCAGCGGGTGCATTGAAGACTGCATGCAGTAAGGCAAAAGTAAAAGCAAATGCAACAGTTCTTGAGGCACTTCGCAGGGCAGTTGCAGAGAAGAAGAGCCAGAAAGACGGAGAGGTTGAAGTTTATACAGCCAAGACATTTACAGCATACGAAACTGTACTCAATAAGATTGTGGCAGCACTGGAAGATACAGATAATCTTTCCCAGGATACAGCAGAAAAGCTGAAGACTCAGATTGAAGAAAAAGAAGCGGCTCTTGAGTATTCAAAAGTAGAGAGAGAACTTGCTGAACTGGAGCTTCAGGCAGGAGCTGATTATAATGCAGCTGATTATACGACAGCATCTGCCAAAGCATATACCGATGCAAAGAAAGCTCTGAGTGATCTGATCGAAGCAGATAATACTACAAGAGTTAATCCGACAGAGATCGCAGCAAAGAAAGCAGCTTATACAGACAGTATTACAGCATTAGTTGATGTGAGAAGTCTGAAGAGCGTGATCGCAGAATGCAATGAACGGCATGAGGGAAATGAAAAGAAGTATACAGCAGCAAGCTGGAAGAATTACAGTGATGCACTGGATGCAGCAAATGCTGTTCTTGCAAATGGAACAACAGAAAGTGTACAGGAAGCAGAGACAGCTCTGCGGGCAGCAGAAGGAGCACTTGTACTGAAAGATACATCCGCAGTACAGACAGTCATTGATGAGATGAAGAAAGTCAATGCGGAAAATTACACAAGCGACAGCTATGCAGTCCTGAAAGCAGCTATCGCACAGGCTGAAAGCCAGATTGATGATGAGACAAAGGCAGATGCCAATATCCGTGCTATGCAGGATGCGAAAGCAAATCTTATCAGCATCGTGGAACTGAATGCAGCATTAAGTGATGCAGCAAAATATGAAGCAGCTAATTATACAACAGATTCCTATACAGTTCTGGCAGCAACTGTAAATGCGGATAACATGAATGCATTGAAGACATCCGGTACAGCAGAACAGATTGCAGAAGCAGTACAGTCTATCCGCAATGCAATCGATGGTCTTGTATTAAGAGCAACAGATATGGATGCTTACAGAGATAAGATTCAGTTCAAGTCTGAAGCAGGAGATTACACAGAAGAGACTTATACAGAGTATAAGGAAGCTTACGATGCACTGATGGCACTGGACAGCAGTACAGGAAATGTATCAGCAGATGAGTTCCAGGCAGCAAAAGCAAGATTTGAAAATGCACAGGCAGCACTGAAAATGATCAAGGCAGATTACACGAAAGTGGATGAAGCACTTGCAAAAGTACCGGCTGATCTGAGTATTTATACAGATGCAACTGTGAAGACACTGAAAGATGCGATCGCCAAGGTCGACAGAAATCAGCCATTGTCCAAGCAGGCAGAAGTAGATGCTTATGCAGATGCGATTCATGATGCAATCAACAACCTGGTTGTAAAATCCAAGTCTGATGATGGAAAGGATAACCAGAACGGTAATTCCAACAATGGTCAGAATAATGGAAATACAGCAGGTAATGGAAATGGATCGGGCAAAGGAAATGGCACATCCGCTAACGGAGCAGTCAAGACCGGAGATACTGCACCGATCGCAGGAGCATTTGCACTGATGATACTGGCAGCAGGGGCGGTTGTAACCGTGCTGAAAAGAAAAAGATACTAAGATGCAGCGTTAAAAATGCAAAGTAGGGTGTCCGGACAAAAGGACACCTGAAATGAGATAATAAGAATCAGATGAGGAACTCTTATCTGGTTCTTATTTTTGTTACACAAATTTGAAAGATACCAGGGTCAAAAGGTCTGACACCACGTGTGCTCGCACACTAGTGGTAGAATGACCTTGTGACCCCGACATCATTTGAAAGCTTATTTTTAAAAAGATAAGTTGTCCAAAATGTTAAAAGAGATCGCCAACAGAAGAGGAGACCGGATGATCGAGAATCCTGCAGTTCAGTTTACGCTGGATGCAAAAGCAGGAGAATATGATGAAGTGTCTGATGAGACTTATAATTTCCTTTTGAATGAAATTGAGGAATGGAATAACTGATTGGAAAGATATCAAATAGTTTGCGGATTCAAGAAGTATAACAGTAGTGAAAAGTGAAATGAAGTGCTGAAAAATTGAGCTTGACAACAAAATGATAGCGTGCTATTATTATTCCGAGGTGATAAGATGAAGAAAGAAAAGGACTGTGGAATATTATTGAAACAGATATGTGACAAACTTGAAACGTCTGCCAATAATGAACTAAAGAACAGTGGATTAACTTTATCACAGGTTCGATATTTAAAGTATTTATATGAGAGGCATCCGGCAAAAGTACATCTAAAGGAATTGGAGGCTGCTTTTGAAGTGAAACAGCCAACGGTGCTAGGAATTATTACCAGACTGGAGAAAAAAGGACTTGTCCGCACGGAGCAGAGTGCAGAGGATTCAAGAGCAAAAACGGTGTGCATGACTGAAATGGGATATCAGAATTTTTGTCAAGGCGAAAAACATAGGCAAAATATGGAATGTCAGATTTTGGAACCGCTAAGCAAGCAGGAAAGAAGCGAATTTCAAAGACTGTTACAGATTGTAAATGAACATTTGATGTAAGAATTAAGTTCTGAAAAGGACTTAATTTTTTGAAGAAAACGATAGCACGCTATTATAAAAGGAGGAATTATGGTTAAAGTATTAAGATATTTTGACAAGAAGCAAAAAGTGTATATTGGAGTCGCATTGATTTTCATTGTTCTACAGGTTTGGCTGGATTTAAAACTGCCAGATTATATGTCGAACATTACTACGCTTGTTGAAACGAAGGGAAGCAGTATGACAGATATTCTTGCACAGGGAGGCTATATGTTAGCTTGTGCAATAGGAAGCATGATTGCATCGATTATAGTTGGATATTATGCGGCAGTTGTAGCAGCCGGATTATCGAAAACACTTAGAGGACTTGTTTTCGATAAAACGATGTCGTTTTCAATGGTAGAAATAAACCAGTTCTCAACAGCCAGCTTAATTAACCGAACAACAAACGATATTACTCAAATCCAAACACTGATAGCAATGGGCTTACAGGCAATTATTAAGGCACCGATTTTAGCTGTTTGGGCAGTGATTAAGATATCTGGTAATAATTGGCAGTGGTCTGCTTCCACTGCAGTAGCTGTTTTTGTTCTTGTAATCATGTTGGCAGCAACGCTTATTTTTGCAGTACCAAGATTTAAAAGGATTCAGGGAATTACGGATAAATTAAATCGTATTGTGAGAGAGCATTTAACAGGGATTCGTGTTGTACATGCATATAATGCAGAAAAGTATCAGGAAGAAAAGTTTGCAGTAGCAAATGAAGAACTCACAGAAACCAATCTGGTTGCAAATCGTGTGATGGCAATCATGTCACCGGGTATGACATTGATTAATTCCGGTCTGACACTTGCAGTTTATTGGATTGGAGCGATATTGATTCAGAATGCTCATATGGAAGATCGCCTTTCCATCTTTTCGGATATGGTTGTGTTTTCAAATTATGCAATGCAGGTAATAATGGCATTTATGCTCCTTAATATGATTTTTATACTTCTTCCCCGTGCACAGGTATCTGCAAAAAGAATTACGGAAGTATTAGAAAAAGAAAGTTCCATAGAGGAAGGAGAAGGTGTAGAGAATCTGAACCGTAAAGGAGAAATTACATTCGAGCACGTTACTTTTCGTTATCCGGATGGCGGTGAAAATGTCATATCAGACATTAGTTTTCACATTAATAAGGGACAAACGTTTGCCGTGATTGGAGCTACAGGCAGTGGGAAGAGCAGTCTCATCCAGTTAATTCCCAGATTATATGATTGTACTGAGGGTGTTGTTAAAGTGGACGGTATTGATGTGAAAAAGTATAAGGAAAAGGATTTGAACAATAAGATCGGATATGTAACACAAAAAAGTATTTTATTTTCCGGTACAGTGGAGTCAAATGTTGCTTATGGAGAATGTGAACAAAACCTTGCATTTGACGATGTGAAAGAAGCAGTTGAAATAGCACAGGCTGCCGATTTTGTTGAAAAAATGGAAGGTACTTACAAAGCACCGATTGCGCAGGGGGGAACGAATGTGTCTGGTGGTCAGAAACAGCGAATTTCAATTGCAAGAGCAATTGCAAAGAAACCGGAGATTTTAGTATTTGATGATTCGTTTTCTGCCCTCGACTATCATACAGATAAGATTTTGAGAAAAACATTAAATGAAAAGTCAAAAGAACAGACCAAAGTAATTGTTGCACAGCGAATTGGTACAATCAGACATGCGGATCAAATACTTGTCTTAGAACATGGAAAAATAGCGGGAATTGGAACCCATGAAGAACTCATGAAATCTTGTAAGGTTTATAAGGAGATTGCCTATTCACAGTTGTCAAAGGAGGAACTTGAAAATGCCTGAAAAGAGAAAAGTAAACAAACCTGGGGCGGCACCTGGCGTAAGCAGCATGGTGGCGATGGATAAAAGTAATGATTTACAGAAAGCATATAGTGATTTCTTTGATTATCTTGGAAGATATAAGTTATTGTTAGGCGTTGCTATTATATTTTCTATTATTGGTGCAATCTTCAATTTGATTGGACCTGGAAAATTTTCAGAGATAACAAATTTGATTACAGAAGGATTAAGTGGAATAATTGCATTAGACAAAATAACAGACATTGCAATTTTACTGGTCGTTTTATATGTACTAGGCTTTGTACTGAATTATATTCAGGGTTTCATTATGGCGACAATCACACAGAATGTTACAAAGAATATGCGTCATGACATAGAATCCAAAATAAACAGACTTCCACTGAAATATTTTGACAGTGTACCGATAGGAGATGTTTTAAGCCGTGTGACAAATGATGTGGACACCATCGGACAGATGATGAATCAGAGTTTTTCGACACTTGTATCATCTGCGGCTCTTCTTTTGGGTTCTCTAATCATGATGTTTTCGACCAATGCGATGATGGCGACAAGCGGTGTACTTGCTACGTTACTTGGAATTTTTCTCATGTTTCTTGTAATTGGAAAATCTCAGGTGCATTTTAAGGGACAGCAGGAAGAATTGGGAATTATTGATGGGCAGATTGAAGAAATATATGGTGGGCATACCGTTGTGAAGATTTATAATGCAGTGGCGGATGCAAGAGAAAAATTTCATGACAGTAACGAAAGACTGTTTAACAGTGCGTGGAAAGCACAGTTTTTATCGGGAATTATGATGCCATTGATGATATTCATTGGTAATCTGGCTTACGTGGTTGTCTGTATTGTTGGTGCAATCCTTGCGGCGAAAGGAAGTATCAGCTTCGGAGTAATTGTTGCATTTATGTTATATATTCGCCTTTTTACACAGCCGTTACAGAATCTTTCACAGGCGGCTACTAGCGTTCAAAGTATGGCAGCTGCCTGTGAGCGTGTGTTCGATTTTCTTTCAGAGGAAGAAATAGGGGATGAAAGTGATAAGAAAGAGTTCCTTCAGACGGTGAAGGGAGATGTGACATTTTCTCATGTCAGATTTGGATATGAGGAAGAACAGACAATCATCAAAGATTTTTCTGCACAGATTAAAGCTGGACAGAAGGTGGCAATTGTAGGACCTACAGGAGCAGGAAAAACTACGATGGTTAATTTATTGATGCGATTCTATGAGATTAACAGTGGAAAAATACAAATTGATGGAATGGATATCGGTAATTTAACCAGAGATAACATTCATAATCTATTTGGAATGGTATTGCAGGATACCTGGCTGTTCGAAGGAACCATACGTGAGAATATTTGCTACGGGAAAAAGAATATTAGTGATGAAAGACTGGATGAGATTTGTGAAGCAGTGGGATTACTGGATATGATTCATCAAGAACCAGAAGGATACGACACTGTTTTGGATGATAAGGCAAGTCTCTCAATCGGACAAAAGCAGCTGATTACAATTGCCAGAGCAATGGTTGAAGATGCACCGCTCATGATTTTAGATGAAGCGACTAGTTCTGTAGATACGAGAACCGAGTTGAAAGTGCAGAAGGCAATGGATTTATTGACTAATGGAAGAACCTCGTTTGTGATTGCACATAGATTGTCAACAATTAGAAATGCGGATTTGATTTTGGTAATGAAAGATGGAGATGTCATAGAAAGTGGTAATCATGAAGAATTATTGAAACGGAAGGGATTTTATGCAGCCCTTTACAACAGCCAGTTTGAGGAAGCTTCAACAAATATGTAGTGATTGTCAGTGTTTCCGGTCCGTTTGTGCTGATTTCAAACTGCTATTCCAATGTAGTTCGAGCAGAGGGTGAATCCGGTAAAGCCATGATGGGACAGCTGATTGGTAATCTGCTGAACATTATCCTTGATCCAATTTTGATTCTTGTATTTAGCTGGAACATTGCGTGGGCAGCCATTGCAACTGTGATTGGAAATGTTGTGGGGGCAAGCTATTACATACTGTTTTTTGTAAAAGGAAAGTCTACCTTGAGTATTCATCTCAAAGACTTTTCTGTCAAAGGCAAGGCGGCATCAGGTGTTTTGAGCATCGGAATTCCAGCGGCTTTGGGTAATTTGCTTATGAGTGTTTCCAGTATTCTAATGAACATGCAGATGGCAAAGTATGGTGATATGGCACTAGCAGGTGTTGGTGTGGCTATGAAGGTAACCATGATGACCGGAATGGTTTGCATTGGTCTGGGACAGGGAGTACAGCCGCTTCTTGGTTACTGCGTTGGTGCAAAAAACTGGAAAAGATATAAAGGTGTTATGCGATTTTCTTTGATTTTTGCATTTTTGCTAAGCGTGGTTCTTACAGGTGTATGCTATCTGTTTACAAATCAGATTGTCAGTGCATTTTTGACAGATGTTGCAGCTTTTGACTATGGAGTCTCTTTTTCTCGAATTCTACTTTGCACCAGTTTCTTATTTGGTGTATTTTATGTACTGATAAACGCATTACAAGCCTGTGGAGCTGTAACGGAGTCTTTTGTCGTTAATATTTCCCGACAGGGAATTATTTATATTTCGGTGATGTTTATCCTCGGTACCATGTTCCATGAAATGGGATTAATCTGGGCACAGCCTGTTGCTGATGTTTTATCGTTTGGATTGGTAGTTATACTTTATGTCAGAAAGAGTAAGAAGCATCCAATTACATGAGTCTGTATCCGGGATGTAATGAGTGTATTGGATTTTGTAGTGTTTTATAATTCAGACATACATCCTCAACCCCTTGCATAGATTGTAAAAAATAAACGATGCAGGGGCTTTTCCATGAGAGATTATATTGAGGAGCGGGCGGTGGAGATCGCAGACTATATTATAGAAAATAGTGCGACGGTGAGACAGACTGCGAAACAATTCAGGATAAGTAAGAGTACGGTACATAAAGACGTCACCGAGCGGCTTCTTCAAATCAATCCCTCTCTGGCACAGGAGGCACGAAAAGTGTTGGACATGAATAAATCAGAACGACATATCAGAGGTGGGATGGCAACAAGAGAAAAATATCTCCATCAACATTTGCAACATATGTAAATGAGAGCAGATAAATGAGAGAAAAATAGAATTTAGTTTAGAGAGAGCAGAAGGACAGAATCTCAAAGGAGCAGATAGGGATTCAAAGTTCTTTTGCTTTTTCTTTTCTGATAACAGGAAGATATGTTATAATGCAAAGAATGATGCAACCATGAAATAGACGATAAGATAAACGAAAGCAGGCAGTAAGATTCTTGAAAGGGGCAGATAAGTGCGGGCTGTAATTATTGAAAAAGACGAAAAAATACTGCAGCAGATACAGTCAATCCTGCAAAAAGTTGATTCCGGTTATGAACTGGTAGGGACAGCCGTGAATGGACAGTCGGGCTATGAGCTGATCAGTGCATTGCGTCCGAATCTGGTGATTATGGATATAGAATTACCACGAATGAATGGAATGTCGATGTTGAAGAAACTTCGTGCAGAAGCATTTGATTTTAAAGTGGTAGTTTTGAGTGGAACGGAAAATTTTCAATATGCAAAGCAGGCGATTGAATTGAGCGTGGACGGGTATATCATGAAACCTATCCGTCCGCTTGAGTTAAAAAGGGCATTGATGCAGATCTGCGAAAAAATGAGAAATGAGTATTGGCTGAATGCATCTTTTACAGTGGAGAATCTCCTGATCGGGTGTATGAACGGGCAGTATCAGCCGGAGAATAAATTAAATGAGATTACAGTCAGAAATTATGGATTTACGGTGGAAGACTCTTGTGGGATGTTTATTTTGTGGTTGGGGGAAGATTTTGAAAAAAATAAAGCAGAAGCAGTTCATTTGCTGAAAAGAAGTCTGCAAAAAGAAAATAAATTCAGAGTCTGCATTCTTCCATTGGAAGTATGGCAGGAAATATTTGTGATTGTATATCAGACAGCGGAATTTGAAATGGCAGAGCAATACTTCCAGGAAAATATTGTCCCTATGTTATGCAGTAATCTCAATGGGGATGTAGTCTGCGTGTGGAAAAGAATCGATCATATGATGGATCTTTGGCAATATCGGACAAAAATACCGTTATTGCGGCAGTGGAATCTGACGCTTGGAAGAGGTGTGCTGATCAGTGAGAAGGGAATAGCGGGACGGGAACTGGAGCTTCTTCCATTGAAATATCCTGCAGAACTTGAATTACGGGCAAGAGATTGTACGTTGGCGGGAAGAAAAAAAGAGCTGGAAAAGTGCTTTGAAGAATTATGTGAAATGCTGGAGGGGCAGTTTTGTTTTCCCGAGACACTGAAAGATTGTCTGATTCGTTTCAGTCTGAACATCGTAAATATGTATAAGATCCAATGGGAGCTTGGAGCAGAAATTCAGGTACTTATTCTGATTCTTGAAATAGGTCAGGCAACGAGCTGGAAGCAGATTCGAAGAGCGATAGAAGAATTATTAAATTATTTTAATTTTGAAAAAGAGGATCTTCAGGGAAATGAAGCATTCAGTACGATGGTCCGTAAGGCAGTCGAGATGGCAAAAAAATATTATAGTGAGGGGATTACCCTGGAAGAGACAGCCAGCAGGCTTTATGTTTCGGAAGAGTATCTGAGTACGCAGTTTAAGAAAGAGACACAGAGCAGTTTTACAGAAACAGTACGGAAATTCAGAATAGAAAAGATCAAAGATCTGTTACTGAACAGCAAGTTAAAATTAAATCAGATTGCGGAATTAACAGGGTATTCAGACCCCAAATATATGAGCCGGGTATTTAAAGAAGAAGTGGGGATGCTTCCAACAGAATTTCGCAAAAAAATGCAGTAAAATAGATTAAAATAGTCCACCTTTTTAAAAGATTTCCACCTTTTCAAGATAGAAATGTATGGTATGATACCAACTAACTTATATGAAAAGGGTTTCATATATTGTATAGTCAGGGAATAAAGAGGTGAGAAGAATGAGTAAGATGCAGATTACATTTAAAAATCCTGAAGAAATCGTAGCTTTTGTTAATACTGTTTCAAGATATGATTTTGATATGGATCTGAAAAAAGGTCGTGCAGTGGTAGATGCAAAATCATTGCTTGGCATTATGCACCTTGGACTTAATAACGTGATTGAACTTCAGATGTATTCGGATCATTGTGAAGAATTACAGAAAGAACTTGAAAAATATGCAGCTTGATTATAGAGAAAAATAGGATTGAAAAGAGGAAGCGGTTCTGGTAATGCAGGGCGGCTTCTTTTTGTTGCAAAACCCAGTGAACTGCATCCGGAAAACAGTAGAGATAGCCGGTGCGGGATATCGTAGCTTCTTTTTTGCAAAAACCCGGTAAGCTGCATCTGGGAAACAGTAGAGATAGATGGTGCGGAGTATCGTAGTTTCTTTGTTGCAAAAACCTGGTAAGCTGCAGTCGGGTTCACATGAGATATAATTTGCCGGAGGAAGAACACTGAACTGTTAAGTGATGTGTTGTGGGCAATGGTGAGCCGTAGGTGTCAGCCAGCTCAATTTATGACAGTTTGGAGGATTGAAATATGTACAGTTTGGAAGGACAACAGTTTGGAAGGACTGAAATAATGCTTGTAAAAGCGGGAAAGCTCTACTATAATTAAGGGTACGGAACAAAAAAGAAGATCTTATAAGATCATATTTTACAGGAGGAGAGCCTTGAAGAAAGAGTTAGTGATCGTTCTTGATTTCGGTGGCCAGTATAACCAGTTAGTTGCACGCCGTGTCAGAGAATGTAATGTATATTGTGAAATTTATTCTTACAAGACGGATATTGAGAAGATTAAAGCAATGAATCCTAAGGGAATCATTCTGACAGGGGGACCGAACAGTTGCTATGAGCCGGATTCACCGACTTATACAGATGAGCTGTTCAAGCTTGGTATTCCGGTTCTTGGGTTATGTTATGGAGCACAGTTGATGTCTCATGTTCTTGGCGGAAAAGTTGAGAGAGCAGATGTCAGAGAATACGGAAAGACAGAAGTTATTATTGATAAGAGGGAATCCAAAGTTTTTGAGGGAGTATCTGAAAAGACAATCTGCTGGATGAGTCATTTCGATTATATTTCAAAAATTGCACCGGGATTTGAGATTTCTGCACATACAGCAGACTGTCCTGTGGCAGCAGCCGAAAATGAAGCAGAAAAGCTGTATGCAATCCAGTTCCATCCAGAGGTACTCCATACTGCTGAAGGAACAAAGATGATCAATAATTTTGTAAAAAATGTCTGTGAATGTGTTGGTGACTGGAAAATGGATGCATTTGTGGAGAATACAATTAAAGAGATCCGTGAAAAAGTCGGAGACGGCAGAGTACTGCTTGCATTATCAGGCGGAGTTGATTCTTCAGTGGCAGCAGGATTACTTTCCAGAGCGATCGGAAAGCAGCTTACCTGCGTATTCGTAGATCACGGTCTTCTTCGCAAAGATGAGGGAGATGAGGTAGAGGCTGTATTCGGACCGAAAGGACAGTTCGATCTGAACTTTATCCGTGTGAACGCACAGGAGAGATATTATAATAAACTTGCAGGCGTTACAGAGCCGGAAGCAAAGCGTAAGATCATTGGTGAAGAATTTATCCGTATTTTTGAAGAAGAAGCAAAGAAGATTGGTGCAGTTGATTTCCTTGCACAGGGAACAATTTATCCGGATGTTGTAGAAAGTGGTCTCGGTGGAGAATCAGCAGTGATCAAGTCCCACCACAACGTAGGAGGACTTCCGGATTATGTAGATTTCAAAGAAATCATCGAGCCGCTTCGTGACCTCTTCAAAGACGAGGTTCGCAAAGCAGGATTGGAACTTGGACTGCCGGAGAAGTTGGTATTCCGTCAACCATTCCCAGGACCGGGACTTGGAATCCGCATCATTGGTGAAGTAACAGCCGATAAGGTTCGTATCGTTCAGGATGCAGATGCTATCTACCGTGAGGAGATTGCCAATGCAGGACTTGACCGCACGATCGGTCAGTACTTCGCAGCACTGACGAACATGAGAAGTGTTGGTGTTATGGGTGATGAGAGAACTTATGATTATGCCGTTGCACTGAGAGCAGTGAATACAGTTGATTTCATGACTGCAGAGGCGGCAGAGATCCCGTATGAAGTTCTGAATAAGGTGATGAGCAGAATTATCAATGAAGTGCGTGGAGTAAACAGAGTATTCTATGATCTGACGAGTAAGCCACCGGGAACGATTGAGTTTGAATAATCCACACAATCATAAGATGCCAGTATTTATGCTGGTTGCAAACAAATTTGCTTAGTGACCGGCAACAAAATGGCAACATTTTGTGATTATTCAAAAGATATAAATTTTATTTCATAACGTATATAAAGAAACCTTACTGATTTTCAGAAGTAAAAA
>OGYX01000338.1_pt1 | contig 36502 bp, 28 predicted proteins | sample 1576601 | NCBI WGS metagenome assembly OGYX01 (sample SAMEA3541561, study PRJEB24748) | human gut metagenome | biome: human gut; feature: human-associated habitat; material: faeces | place: China | collected 2012 | reverse complement strand
TGCGAGCAGTGAGCATTGCTCGGGAAGCGGGGCTGAAGGTGCGCATTGCCGGTGTGCCTGATGGTAAGGATCCTGATGAATATGTTCGCCAGCATGGTAAGGATGCTTTTGAGAAGGTGCTGGCGGCAGCGCAGAATGGTATAGATTTTCAAATAGATGAAACAATCCTGCAAAATAATGTAGCAAATTTAGCAGGAAAAGTTGAAGCTGTGTCGAATATACTACCATTCCTACTAGAATGTAAAAATGAAATTGAAGCGTCGGAGCATATCCGAAGATTGGCGCAGCGGCTGACTATCGATGAAGGCCTGATAGCGGAGGAATACCGCAAGGCAGCACGCAAGGGTGGCAGACAGCAGGCTGGACAGTTGCAGGTTATGCCTGAAGAAAAAAGCGCCGGCGTTGGCCAGCAGGCCGAGGAGCTGCTTCTCAGGCTGCTTTTGGAGCAGCCGCAGCTGTGTGATGAATGCAGCATGGATGTGCAGGAAATCGGCTTTGAGAATGCTGTGCTGGCACAGCTTTTTGAGCGGTTGTGCGAGCTTGGCATTGGGTATACGACGGATAAGCTGAATAATATTCTGGATGATGCAGCGCAGACAGCATTGGCACGCATTCTGGCACATCAGCTGCCGGAAGGCGATACGGATAAGCTTTTGCAGGACTGCATCAGACAGATGCGACGGCTGCGTTTGGAAAAGGAATATGAAAAACATCGTCTGTTGGCAGATGAATATGAAAGGTCGGCAGATGAGCGTTTTCTTGGGGAATTAATGGAAAGTCAAAGGATAAAGAATGAAATCAAAAAACTCTATGGAAACTAAAAAAAATATGGAAGGAGGGGACACCATGGCTACAACAAGCAAAATAACTCAGGAACAAATTGATGAGCTTATCCGCAAGGGAAAGGCTAATAAGGGTGTTCTCACCTATAGCGATGTGATGAGCATCACTAATAATATTGAAGACGTTACTGCGGAGGATGTTGCGGACCTCTATGAGGTGATTGCACGCAAGGGGTTAGATTTAGTTGATGACAATTCAGCTGATGAGGATGTCCTGCCTCTTGTAGGCCAGGATGACGATAGTGACGATCAGGAGGTCAGCGAATCTGAGCTTGCTAATCTGTCTGTGCCGGAAGGCATCAGCATTGATGATCCGGTGCGTATGTATCTTAAGGAGATTGGCAGAGTGCCTCTGCTTGTAGGCGAGGACGAGGTTAAGCTGGCTAAGCGCATGGATAAGGGCCGTCAGGCAGAGCGTATTCAGCGCGGCAAGATGATTGAGCTGGAGGAGCCTGCGTTTACTGCTGAGGACAGCGGTAGCACCTTGATTGAAAAGCTGCGTGAAAACATGAAAGAGGAATGGCAGATTACCAGAATGCGTTCTGTTTTCCGCGTAGCTCAAATGATTAAGGAGCGTCATGAAGCAGGAAATCCTTATACTATTGCTGATTACGAGGATCTTATTTTTGAATTCACTAAGGACGAACGCCTGCATCTGCAGCGCCTGATGGCAGAACAGAAAACGATGATTCCTGATTGTGAGCAGTTTGTTGTTGCACGTGAGACAAGCGATAAGGACGACCATAAGCTTTATCATATTAAGGCAATACTTGAAGAAATCAAGGAGCGCCTGAGTGATGGCAGAGAAAAGGACACAAAGGTTGTTGAAGCCTACTGCAACATAGATGAAGATTTTGAAAAGCTTTTGAAGGCAGTTGAAACCCAGGGCAATGATGCTAAAAAGTGTCTGTCCGAAGCTAACCTGCGTCTGGTAGTAAGCATTGCTAAGCGTTATGTTGGTCGTGGCATGCTGTTCCTGGATTTGATTCAGGAGGGCAACCTGGGCCTGATTAAAGCCGTAGATAAATTTGACTACAACAAGGGCTTTAAGTTCAGTACCTACGCTACCTGGTGGATTCGTCAGGCTATTACCCGTGCGATTGCCGATCAGGCACGTACCATCCGTATTCCTGTACATATGGTAGAAACGATTAATAAGCTTATCCGCGTTTCCCGCCAGCTGCTGCAGGAGCTCGGTCGAGAGCCGTTGCCGGAAGAAATTGCCAAGGAGATGGATACTTCCGTAGACAGAGTACGAGAGATTATGAAAATCGCGCAGGAGCCTGTTTCTCTGGAAACTCCTATCGGCGAAGAAGAGGATTCACATCTGGGCGACTTCATTGAGGATCATGATGCACCGGCACCTGCTGATGCTGCTTCCTTTACTCTGTTGCGTGAGCAATTAGGTGAAGTACTTGAAACGCTTACCGTTCGTGAAAAACGCGTACTGGAGCTGCGTTTTGGCCTGGAGGATGGCCGTAGTCGTACTCTGGAAGAGGTTGGCCAGCACTTTGGCGTAACCCGTGAGCGTATACGTCAGATTGAAGCTAAGGCATTGCGCAAGCTGCGTCACCCGAGCCGCAGCAAAAAACTGAAGGACTTCTTGGAATAATAGTTGACAAACAACTATAACTATTATAAAATAATACTGTTTGGTAGCTTGCATGGGCCTATAGCTCAGTGGTAGAGCCGCCGGCTCATAACCGGCTGGTCGTAGGTTCGAACCCTACTGGGCCCACCAATACCTTACATCAGCAAAACGAAGTGAACGCAGGTCGAAAGGCCTGCGTTTTTAATTTCTATGAGTTGACATTTATCTGCTTATAGTGACATAATTAAATAGTTATCAAGAATACAGATTCATTTTACTGAATAAGTTTGAATAATTATCAAGGAGGCAAGAATGTTTACTTTAAAAAATGGTGACGGTATGGTTTGGCCTGACGGCAAGCGTATCGCCGTGATGGTTACCTTTGATTTTGATGCGGAGCTGCTGCGTAAATCTGTAATCGGCAAGCGAACAATCGGCTTTTCCGATACAAGCAGAGGTCAATACGGTCCTGATGAGGGCTTGAAGCGTTGTCTGGATATGCTTGAACGGCAACAGCTCAAAACTACCTTTTTTGTTCCCGGCCGCATTGCGGAGCTTTATGCAGATAAAGTTCAGCAAATAGCGGATGCAGGACATGAGCTTGCCTATCACGGCTATCTGCACGAAGCCTCTGTAGATATGCCTGCTACCGAAGAAAGAGAGAACATGGCTAAGAGTGAGGCGCTGCTGGAAAAAATAAGCGGTCACAAGGTTGTCGGCTATCGCGGTCCACTGGATTTATTGCCTAACTGTGCCATGCAGCTGATGGCTGAACGTGGATATTTATACGGTTCTACACTTAAGGATTGCGACTGGGCGTATGTGCATGAGGACTATCCGCTTGTGGAGCTTCCTACCGAGCCTACGCTGGATGATTTCTCCTGGTTCTATTTTTCCTATGCTGATGAAGCTACTATCACCTGTAGTTATCCGGTGGACTATGTTTACGATATCTGGAAGGATAATTTTGACGAGCTTGCCAATGAGGGCGACAAAATTTTTGTGCTCAAGCTGCATCCGCAGCTTATCGGCCGCAGCAGCCGCGTGCGCATGCTGGAACGCTTTATTGCCTATATGAAGGCGAACGGCGCATGGCTTGCAAGCTGCGAAGATGTAGCGCGTTACGTAAAGGAGTTTTATGCTAAACGTGCGGAAGGAGGCGAAGCATGATGAACTGGAACTGGCCTGATAATAAGCGCATTGCTTTACTGCTTTCCTTTGATATCGATGCGGAAACTCTGTGGCTTACACGCAACGATATCAATGAACGTCATCTGGTGCACATGTCCCGTGGTCTTTATGCTACGAAGCAGGGCTTGCCGCGCATCCTGAAGATGCTGGAGGAGGAAGGTCTTAAGGCAACCTTTTTCACTACTGCTTATACAGCGGAAATTCATCCGGAAATCATTCAATACATTGCAGCGCAGGGACATGAAATCGGCTATCATGGTTATCTGCATGAAGTAAAGGATACCTATGAAGAAGAAAATGCGCTGATGGATAAGGTTGATGCTATCTTCCGCAGCCTTACCGGCAAACGTCCCATAGGTGTGCGTATGCCTGATGGTATCTTGCATGATTTTCATAAGCAGCTCTGGCTGGACCGCGGTTGCATCTATTCCTCCAACTGGCGTAACAATGACGGGCCTTTCCTGCTGCAAATAGACGGCAAGGAAATACCTATCGTTGAGCTGCCGAAGGACGGCATTGTTGATGATACCTCCTATGATATGTATACTCTGCAGCATCCGGAGCATTATTATCTGCGCAGCGGACGCGAAATGGTGCAGATTTGGCAGGATGAGTTTGACGGCCTGGCAGACGAGGGCCGCATCATTAACTTTGTTATGCATCCGCAGTTTATCGGTCGTCCGGGATATGTTCGTGCATTGCGTTCATTTATTCATTATGCAAAAGAAAATGGAGCCTGGATTACTACTGACGAAGCCTGCGCTAAACATGTTTTAAAGCAGAAGGGCTATGATATTGAGGTTCATTACTGATTGAAAAAAATCTGTTGGCAGTGTCGTTGATTCTATGGTATAATAATTCATTATATGAGCAAGTTTACTCATTAAATGTACGGAGTAAACAGATATAAAAAATTGAGAGGGGTTTTTCTAATGAAAAAGTTTACAATGAAAAGTATTTTTGCTTTCCTGGCAACTGCAATGCTGGCTATGATGCTGGTAGGCTGCGGTGGCGAGAAAAAAGATGCTGCAGCTGATGCAGGTAAGGGTGACAAATGGGTTGTTGCTATCAACTCCACCTTCCCGCCGTTTGAATCCGTAAAGGAAGGCACCAAGGATTACCAAGGTGTTGATATTGATATCGCTCACTATATTGCCAAGAAGATGAACAAGAAAATCGAATTCACCGATATGAAATTCGCTTCTTTGGTACCTACTCTGCAAAGTGGCCGCGCTGATGTTATTATCTCCGCAATTTCTCCGACTTCCGAGCGTGAAAAGGTTGTATCCTTCTCTAAACCGTATTATTTCCCGATGAAGGCTATTCTCTGCAAAAAGGGTGCAGGCTATGACGCTATGGATAAACTGAAGGGTAAAAAAGCCGGTGCTTCTATGGGTACTACCTATGCTAAAGAGCTGAAGGCTGTCGGCGGTATCGAAGTTGTTGAAATGGATACCACTCCGCTGGTTGTTCAGGATATTAAAAACGGTCGTCTGGCTGCAGGTCTGTTTGATTCTTCCCAAGCTGCTGTGTTCGTAAAACAAAATCCTGATCTGGAGCTGCACGTTCTGCAGGGAACTGTAGTAAAAGACGATACCTTTGCTATTGCGCTGCCGAAGGATTCCAACGATGTTGAAAAAATCAACGAAATCCTGAAGGAAATGCGCACCAATGGCGAGCTGCACAAAATTCTCGTAGCTCATCTGGGTGAAGAAGGCACTAAAGAATACGAAGCTGCAATTGCAAACCTGGATATTGCTAAGCTGTAAGAGGTGAATTAGCAGATGTTAGATTTTTCCGTTCTGGAACCTTATATACCGCTTTTGGCAACCGCTGTCTGGATTACGCTTAAATTCACTTTCTTCCCCACAATTATGGGCTTTTTCGGCGGCTTTATCCTAGCGCTGATAACATTGTCCAAAAACAGAGTCCTTTCCTTCCTGGCGAAGGTTTATATTTCCGTCTTCCGCGGTACACCGCTTTTAGTACAGCTGATGCTGATTTACTTTGCGACACCGCAGCTGACGAGCTATACTATTTCTGCTTTGGAGGCAGGCGTGCTTTCCTTCGGCCTGAACAGTGCCGCATATATTTCCGAAGCACTGCGCGGCGGTATTCTTGCTGTCGACAAAGGTCAGTGGGAGGGAGCAATGTCCCTAGGCGTGCCTAAGCATCGCTTCCTGCTGGATATTATTCTGCCGCAGGCTATTAAGAATGCATTGCCTTCACTGGTAAACGAAAGCATTATGCTGCTGAAGGATTCCAGCCTTGTTTCCGTTATCGGTGTTGCCGATACGCTGCGTTGGGCGGATCTGATTCAGGCAAAAACCTTCCGTGCGTTTGAAGCCTTTATCGTAGCAGCTGCTGTTTATTATGTTTTGGTTATGGCCCTGAACTTTTTGGGCGGTTTGTTAGAAAAGAAGGTGCGCGTCAGTGATTGAGATTCAACACCTGTCTAAAAGCTTTGGTGATTTAGAGGTCCTTAAGGATGTTTCCCTGACAATAAAAAAAGGTGAGGTTGTGACCATTATCGGTTCTTCCGGTTCAGGAAAATCTACGCTGCTGCGTTGTATCAATCTGCTGGAGCAGCCTACTGGCGGAGCAATTTTATTCGAAGGTAAGGACATCGTAAATTCCAAAATTAAAATTGAAGATATCCGCAAGAATGCCTGCATGGTGTTCCAGCATTTTAATCTTTTTGCCAATATGACTGTTCTGGAGAATATGACCTACGCTCCCCGCGTAGTCAACGGTCTGTCCAAGCAGGAGGCCAAGGAAAAGGCTATGAAGCTGTTGGAAAAGGTTAATCTTTCCGACAAAGCTAATGAATATCCCAGCCGTCTGAGCGGCGGTCAGAAGCAACGTGTAGCGATTGCGCGTGCTTTGGCGATGGAGCCGAAGGTACTGCTTTTGGACGAGCCTACCTCTGCACTTGACCCGGAAATGGTCAAGGAGGTACTGGATGTTATCAAGCAGCTTGCCAATACCGGTATTACCATGGTTCTTGTTACCCACGAAATGGGTTTTGCCAAGGACGTATCGGATACAGTTTATTTCATGGACGGCGGTTATCTGATTGAAAGCGGTACGCCGGATGAAGTATTCAACCATCCGAAAACGGAACGCGCGAAGAAGTTCCTTGCTTCTGTTTTGGTATAAGGATATACGAATGAAAATATTTATAATTAATCCTGACTTTGGGGTTACTCCTGAGCAGATGGCAGCACGCTGTCATCTGCTCAGTGCGCATGTAGGTCCTGATGTGGAGCTGCACATGGAGTGCCTTGTTGAAAATCATATCGAAATTGATTCTGCTTTGGATGCTGCGCTTGCTGCGCCCGAGATTATCAAAATGGCTGTGCGTGCGGAAAACGAAGGCTATGATGCAGTCGTGCTGTACTGCTTCAGTGATCCTGCGGTGGATGCCTGCCGTGAGGTGGTAAGCATACCTGTAGTGGGCGGCGGTCAGGCGAGCTGCCTTCTGGCTCCGCTTGTAGGCAGGCAGGCCGGACTTTTGCTGGCAGATACTGCGCGTTATGCGGAAAAGCAGCTTTTTGTTGCTCAATGCGGTGTTGATCCTGCGCGTATTGCTGCAATCGGCGGCATTGAGGCCCGTGGTGTTGATTTGTGGGCAGAGCGTGAGCGTGTTCTGGACCTGCTTACGGAAGCCGGCAAAAATTTGCTGGCGGCAGGCAGAGTGCAGGTGTTGCTTTTGGGCTGCTTGTCCTTTTTAGGCTTGGCAAACCCGCTCAGTGAGCGCCTGGGCGTTCCGGTTGTTGACCCGGCGGTGGCACCGGTGGCGCTGGCAGAATGCCTTGTGCGGCAGGGGCTCAAAACAAGCCGCAAGTCTTATCCTACGCCGCCGTTGCGCAAACGTACGTGGCAGAGCGGTCAATTATAAACAGCTTGCTTTTCCATAGGAAATAGTGTAAGATAATATCAGTACTAAAATCTTAAGAAGAGAGGTTACTGTTTTAATGAAAAAGAGCTTATTGACTTTGATTATGGCTATGATTATGGCTTTGGCTTGCGCAACCAGCGCGTTTGCTGCCGAAGAATTGGGATATGTAAATGTTGAACGTGTTTTCCGCAGCTATCCTGATATTCAGACTACTATGAGCGTTATCAATCTGGAGCGCCAAAAGGCTGAAAATGAATTCAACGAAAAGGCTCCGAAACTTGACGACAAGGGCAGACGCGAGCTGGGCGAAAAATTATCCGCTCAGGTAGATAAGAAGGAAGCATCCCTGCTGAATCCTATCCGCGAAAAAATCCGCAAAACTATCGGCCAGGTAGCAAAGTCTCATGGTATTAATAATGTAGTTGATGCCAGTGCTGTTGTATTTGGTGGCAAGGATCTGACTGAAGAAGTTATCGCTGCTGTTGCTCAAGGCAAATAAAAACTAATGTTATCGAAGGCTGTCGCAGGCAAGCGACAGCCTTTTTTTAGTGAGTGTGTTATAATATAAGTAATTTTTTTGCGAGGTGAAGCAGATGCCGGTCTGTCCCTTTGATTTTGTAAATAATGGGAAAAAGCATACTATCTGCCTTGTCGGCGGCGGCGGTAAAACAACGGTTATGTATGAGCTGGCCGCTATGTGGGCTGCCTGCGGACGCAAGGTGCTGGTGCTGACAAGTACGCATATCCTGCGTCCCGTAGATGGCAGCTTTGCTGCCGATGTGCCTGCGGTGCAAGATTTGTGGCAGCAGGGGCGTTATGCTGTTATTGGCACGCCGGAAGCGGCAACTGGCAAGCTGACGGCGCCGCCGCAGTTCTTATATGAAGCGATGCAGCCGCAGGCAGACGTGATTTTGTGTGAGGCTGACGGCTCCAGACATCATCCGTGCAAAGCGCCTGCGGCGCATGAGCCTGTACTTTTGCCTGACAGTGACATAGTGCTTGCTATTGCCGGTATGGATGCTTTAGGCCATTCGCTGGCGCAGGCTTGCCAGCGTCCACAGCTGGCGGCAGAGCTTTTAGGTTGCAGCACAGAAAAAATCATTGATGCGCAAATGCTGGCTGCTTTGTTGCTTTCGGCGCAGGGAGCACGCAAAAATGTCGGTACACGCGCTTATTATATTGTCTTGAATAAATGCGACCTGATAAAAGCAGCGCAGCAGGAGGAAATGCTGCGGCTGTTAGTGGGTGCAGGCATGGACGAGCATAGAATATGGCTTCGTGAAAGGGGAGAATAACAAATGCTGAAGATTATTGTACGCGGTGGCGGTGACCTGGCAACAGGTGTTATCCATCGCTTGTGGGGAGCAGGCTTCAAAGTTTTAGTGCTGGAATGCGCTAAGCCTGCGGCAATTCGTAGGCAGGTAGCGCTGTGCGAGGCGGTGTATCAGGGCAGCGCTCAGGTAGAAGGACTCACCGCAAGATTGATAAGCTCACTGGCGGAGGCAGACGCTGTCTGGGAGCATGATGAAGTTCCGGTGCTGGTTGACGCAGCAGCGGAGAGTGTGCATGCTGTTGCGCCTGATATTGTGATTGATGCGATTATCGCTAAGCGCAATCTTGCTACAAGCAGTACTATGGCACCGCTCGTGATTGCCTTGGGCCCTGGCTTCAGCGTGGGCGCAGATGCCGACGTAATTGTAGAAACGAAGCGCGGTCATAACCTGGGACGCATTATCCGTAGCGGCAGTGCTGCACCTAACAGCGGCGTGCCAGGTAATATCGCAGGCTATAGCAAGGAGCGTGTGCTGCACGCACCCTGCGCAGGTGTTCTGCACGTTGTTCATGATATTGGCAGCATTGTGGAAAAGGGCGAAACTATTGCAACTATTACCGACGGCAGTAATCAGGTGCCGGTAACTGCAACGCTTTCCGGTCTGATTCGCGGCATGATTCGCGATGGCTTTGCTGTTACCGAAGGCTTTAAAATTGCCGATATCGACCCACGTAAGGAGGAACTGGCCAACTGCTTTACGATTTCGGATAAGGCACGCTGCATTGCCGGCAGCGTTCTGGAATTAGTCTGCCGTTATGCACAGGAGAAACAAAAATGAAGGATTTAATGAAAAAAATACAGGCGCAGACTTTGGATTCACAGCCTTGCTATCTTGTTGCATTGATTGAGAGTGAAGGCTCTACTCCGCGCACCAGCGGCGCCTATATGTTGGTCGGAGAAAAGGGTTTGCTTTACGGAACCATCGGCGGCGGCGGTATGGAATATGCGGCGCAGCAGCTGGCACAGCAGCGTCTGCGCTGCGGTGGCGGCAGCTTTGTCAAAACGTTTGACCTTTCTCCGGCAGCAGGTATGGCCTGCGGCGGCAGTTGCCAGGTGCAGTTCTGCTACCTGCCTGCGGGGGAAGAAACGGGGGATTTGGCAGAGGAAGCTCTTAGTGCAATGAAGCAGTGTGCTCCCTGGTGGTTTTTACTGCCTTTGGGTGAAGGCAACGCACTGACGCAAATAAAAAAGGACCTGCAGCTTGCAGGTCGCAGAGGTGTAATCAATATAGATGGCTGCGCTTATTATGCGGAGCAGTATGATTATGATGGTTCGGTTTATGTTTTTGGCGCAGGTCATGTTGCGCGTGAGCTGGTGCCGCTTTTGAGTCATCTTGGCTTTAAATGTATCGTGCTGGATGACAGGGCGGAGTTTGCGGATGCGGCAGCCTTTCCGCAGGCGGAGCGCGTACAGCAGGTCGATTTTACTAAGCTGCAGGAGGTTTGCAGCCTGACGGCTAAGGATTATGCGGTAGTAATGACGCGCGGCCATGTGCATGACGCTAATGTGGAGCGTTATCTGTTGACTACGCCTGTGGGTTATATCGGCATTATGGGCAGTAAAAATAAAGCAGCCATGGCCAGAGCAGCTTTGCTGGCGGACGGCTACAGCGAGCAGCAGCTCGCACGTGTTATTACGCCCATCGGAATCGACATAGCCAGTGAGACGCCGGCGGAGATTGCGGTGAGTGTTGCAGCACAGTTAATCCAAACTCGTTCAGAACGCGTTTCAGAACGCGTATAAGGCATCATATACTTTCATCAAGAGCACCTCGACGTAGCTTCAGAACGCGTATAAGGCATCATATACTTCATCAGGAGCACCTCGACGTAGCAATAGTACGCCGTCGGTGCTCCTTCTTCGTCTCTGATACCTTCTCCGCGTTCTGCTGATGAGGTAAAGGTATTGTACCACATACTTTATCTATATAAAAATGAGCACCTCAACGTAGCAAAAGTACGTAGTCGGTGCTCATTTTTTAATTTCTCTTTTGAATTGCGAACAAAAAAGGCTATCTGATAAAATTTATACGGATTTTCTCTGTAATTTTCTTTACAATATTGCCTGATATGCGATAAAATATATGCATGAAAAAATGAAGGGGTGCTTATATGTCTAAGTTTGTTAAACTGTCTGAGGAAGCTTATAAGTTTGAAGGCAAGCTGTCTTTGAGCTCGGCTATTCCTTTAGGTCTGCAGCATGTTTTGGCTATGTTTGTCGGCAATCTTACACCGGTACTGATTATCGGCGGTGCCTGCGGTATTGTCGGCGGTGCCGGTTTTGAACAGCTGCAGGTTGTTTTGATTCAGAATGCGATGATTGTTGCAGGTCTGGTAACTCTGCTGCAATTATATTCCGTTGGTCCCTGCGGCGGCAAGGTGCCTATTATCATGGGTACAAGCTCCGGCTTTATCGGCGTATTTGCCGGTATCGTTGCAACCTTGGGCAGCGGTGTTGTCGCCTATGGCGCTATTATGGGTGCTTCGATTATCGGCGGTGTTTTTGAAGCAGTGCTTGGTCTGGTGCTCAAGCGCATACGTCGCTTTTTCCCGCCTGTTGTCTGTGGCACTGTTGTACTGTCTATCGGTCTGTCGCTGATTTCCGTAGGTATCAATTCCTTTGGCGGCGGCTTTAAGACTAAGGACTTCGGTTCTATCGAAAACCTGCTGCTTGGCTTGTTTGTACTTTGTGTTATTCTTTTCTTCAAGCATGGCACTAAGGGCTTTTTAAGCTCTTCTTCCATTCTGCTTGGTATTATCGCCGGCTATATCGCTGCGATTTTCATGGGCTTTGTGCTGCCTACAACCGCAGTTACGCCTGACGGAGTAGAATACACCAAATCCTGGGTACTGCATTGGGACAAGGTAGCGAACGCATCCTGGTTCGCTGTGCCTCAGCTTATGCCTGTTGATATCGTATTTGATATGCGTGCTATTATGCCTGTATTGATTATGTTTGTTGTTACCGCAGTAGAAACTGTCGGTGATATTTCTGCCGTTGTCGAAAGCGGTCTGAACCGTGAAGCTACGGACAAGGAATTGTCCGGCGGCGTTATTTGTGACGGCATTGGCTCTGCTATCGCTGCTGTCTTCGGCGTACTGCCTAATACTTCCTTCTCTCAGAATGTTGGTCTGGTTGCTATGACGAAGATTGTTAACCGTTTTGCTTTGGCAACCGGTGCGGTATTTTTGATTCTTTGCGGCCTGATTCCTAAGCTGGGCGCTTTGGTTTCCATTATGCCGCAATCCGTTCTGGGCGGCGCTGCTGTAATGATGTTCTCCTCGATTGTTGTCAGCGGTATTCAGCTGGTTACTAAAGAGAAGCTTAACCCGCGCAGCCTGACGATTATTTCCGTTGCTTTAGGCGTTGGCTACGGCATGGGCGCTACACCCGGCATCCTGGCACACTGCCCGGAGGCTATGCGCATGATGTTCGGTGAATCCGGTATCGTTCCGGCAGCCTTTGTAGCAATTCTGCTGAATATTATTCTGAATAGGGGCGAAGACGCTCAAGCTTAGTTTTATCCTGCTGTGTATCTATATCCAGCAGCTCGTTGATATCCTGAACCGGTACTTTTACTACCAGTTCAGGATATTTTTTTGTCAGTACAGAACCACCCTTATCCTGCGGCAGCTGTTGCAGCTCGTCGGCAAATTTTGCAGGGAAGATAATGGGATTGCCGGGAGTTTCTTCGTAATACAGGCGATGGATTTTTTGCGGCTGAGCTAAAAAGCTTTCAGCAAGGCGGATAAGTGTTGTCTGCTGTAAAAGCGGCTGGTCGCCAACGGCGAAGAGCAGGCCCTCGGCCTGTGGCAGGAGCTGCTGTATATATGATGTGCCCAGGCGCACGGTGTCGCTCAGATAGGGCTTGTCGTGGAGCAGGCAGGGGATTTGCTGCTGCGCGCATATATCCGCAACATCCTTATGGCGTGTAACGACGATACGCTTGGCGAAAAGTCCTTGGCTGATATCAAGAATGTGCTGCAGCATGGGCGCTCCGTCTATGGCTGTCAGCAGCTTGTTGGCACCGAAGCGGCGGCCTGCGCCGGACGCCAGGATGATGCAGGCTATTGTAGAAAATTTTACGTTCATAGGTCTACCTCGCGGTTTTGATTATATATATCTTTATTATAAGACTGAATGGTGGAGCTAACAAGCGGGGGAGTACCGGTTAGCGGAAGAATATATTTTATCCGCAAAAACAAAAAACTCTGTAACCGAAGTTACAGAGTTTAGTTTCAAGTGGTGGCCCTGGCAGGATTCGAACCTGCGACCTTTTGATTCGTAGTCAAACGCTCTATCCAACTGAGCTACAGAGTCACATCAGCGTTGCTGTTGTTTCAAGCAACAATGATATTATAGCGAAAAGAGAGCTTCTTGTCAATACTTTTTTGGAAATTATTTTTTATTTTTTTTTGCCGACAGCTTTTTCTTTGGCAGCAGGCTGATGCTTTTCCAGCCAGCCGCAGTAAATGAAGAAGCCAAGGGCGACGAGGAAGAAGCCTAAGCTGGTTGCCTGAGCGGATTTCAGTCCGAACATCCATGGCTCGGCGTAGTCACCGCGCAGCATTTCCAAAAAGAAGCGGACTACGGAATAAAGCATAGCGTACATGCATAAAGCCTGACCGCGCGCATGCTTGGTGGTGCGGAACAACAGCAGCAGGGCAAAAATAACGATATCCAGCTGACCTTCCCAAACCTCTGCCGGCCACAGGGGAACAGGGCCGTAGGTTTTGTAGGCCAGCGTGCCTTCCGGGTACAGCAGGCCGAAGCTGCCGCCGGTAGGTGTGCCGAAGGCATCACCGTTGAGCAGGTTGGCCATGCGTCCGATGGATTGGCCGATAAGCAGAGAGGGCGAAATGATATCCGCCAAGGCTACCCAGTCGATGTCATGCAGCTTGCAGTAAACAATGCCGGCAGCAATGCCTGCCAGCATACCGCCTTGCACGGCCATACCGCCCTGCCAGACGAAGGGGATTTCCAACAGATGATGGCTGTAGTAATCCCAGTCGAAGAAGAAAACATCCCACAGCCTGCCACCGATGAGACCGGCAAAGCCGCCGTAGATGCCGATGTCTAAAATGTGCTCGTGCCAGCGGCCGTCCTGCTTAGCTAAAAAGTAGGCAGTGCCGGTGGCCAGAAAAATTGCTGTACAGAGCATCAGACCATACATGCGTATGGGAAAATCACCGATAAAAAAGAGATATTGATGCATTATGGATAAAGCCTCCTAAAAAATCTAACTAATATTTTAACACATTCCGGTGTTTTTATCAGCGAAAAAGTTGTGATTTCTTTATTCAGAAAGCTTATTGAATTTAACAGCGAAGATAGTATTGCGTGACATGTTGCTTATGTCATTATCCACAGCGTCAATATTATGATATAATGAGGAAAGCGATATGAGCTTCAGTGAAGCAAAAAATAGAGAAAGAAGGTCTGCAATTTTATGAAAGCATTAACTTATATTGAACACGGTAAGTTTGCGCTGCAGGAAAAGGCCAAGCCGCAGCTTGTTTCGGCGCGTGATGCTATTGTGCGCGTAACGCTGGGAAGCATCTGCACCAGTGATTTGCACATTAAACATGGTTCGGTACCGCGTGCCGTGCCGGGAATTACCGTGGGCCATGAAATGGTTGGTGTGGTGGAAGCGGTTGGCGCTGACGTAAAAACCGTGAAGCCAGGTGACCGTGTGACGGTAAATGTAGAAACGTTCTGCGGCGAATGCTTCTTCTGCAAGAAGGGTTTTGTCAACAACTGCATCGATCCTCATGGCGGCTGGGCGCTTGGCTGCCGCATTGACGGCGGACAAGCAGAATTTGTGCGCGTGCCCTATGCTGACCAGGGGTTGAACAAAATTCCCGACTGCGTTACCGATGAACAGGCGCTTTTTGTAGGCGATATTCTTGCTACCGGCTTTTGGGCAACACGTATTTCGGAAATCACCGAGGAGGATACCGTGCTGATTATCGGTGCCGGACCGACGGGTATCTGCACCTTGCTGTGCATTATGCTGAAGCAGCCAAAGCGTATTATCATCTGCGAGAAGGATGCTGCCAGAGCGGAGTTTGTCAGCAAGCATTATCCCGATGTACTGCTTTGCGAGCCTGAGGAGTGCGAAGCGTTTGTTAAGGAGCATTCCGACTATGGTGGTGCGGACGTTGTTCTGGAGGTTGCCGGCGGTCGCGACACCTTCCAGCTCGCGTGGAAATGCGCGCGTCCGAATGCTATCGTAACGGTTGTGGCGCTCTACGATGAAGCGCAGAGCCTGCCTTTGCCCGAGATGTACGGCAAGAACCTTATTTTCAAAACCGGTGGCGTTGATGGTTGCGACTGTGCGGAGATTCTGCGCCTGATTGAAGAAGGCAAAATTGATACCACGCCGCTGATTACGCATCGCTTCAAGCTGGCAGATATCGAGGAAGCTTACCGCATTTTCGAAAACAGATTAGACGGAGTTATCAAGATAGCGATTACCGAATGATTTTTTGCAAAGTATGTTCTAAGAGGGGCGATTTTATGATTAAGCATATAACAACAACACCGGCAAAGGCCTTAGAAAAATTAAAAGCAGGCAACGCCAGATATATTGATGCCAAGGTCAACAGCGAGGACATTTCGCAGGCAAAGAGAACAGATACCTTGGTTAACGGTCAGAAGCCTTATGCGATTATTATTACCTGCTCTGATTCCCGCGTGATTCCGGAGAATATTTTTATGACAGGCATCGGCGAGCTGTTTGTTATCCGTATTGCCGGTAATGTGATTGATGAGCATCAGCTGGGCAGTATTGAATACGCTGCCAGTCATCTGGGCGCACCGTTGATTGTTGTTATGGGGCATACGCATTGCGGTGCGGTGCATGCTGCAATCAATCATGATCCGGAGGGCTATATCAAATTTATTACGGATAAAATCAAAGCAGCGATTGGCGACGAGTGCGACCCGTATAAGGCTGCCTGCCTGAATGTCAAAAGCTGTGAAGCGGAAATCGAAGCAAGCCTGGAGATTCAAAAGGTTGAGCATCAGGAGGGCTTGCGCGTTGTCGGTGCCATGTATCATCTGGAGAACGGTCTGGTAGATTTTATCTAAAGCAGATTATTGTGAGCTGCCTTGAGCTTAGCGTCTTGAGGCAGTTCTTTTTTGTAAGTTAATTTCTCAAAATTCACAATAATGCGCTTGACAGAATGGTGGCTTGAATGTATTATGTATACATAATACAGATTTCGATTAAAAGCAGCTTTTACACGCTTTTGAAGAAGGAGGCAAATGTATTATGCGTAAAGAACACGACTTTTTAGGTGAATTAGAAATTCCTGATAATGCATATTATGGTGTACAGACCATGCGTGCCATGGAAAACTTCCAGATTACAGGCTATACTGCCGATCCGCTTTTTATCAAAGCCTTGGGTATGGTCAAAAAGGCTGCGGCCTTGGCCAATATGAAAATCGGTCTTTTGGATGAGAAAATCGGCAATGCTATGGTTCAGGCCTGCGATGATATTATCAGCGGCAAGCTGAACGACCAGTTCCCGACCGATCCGATTCAGGGCGGTGCCGGAACATCCTTCAATATGAATACGAACGAAGTAATCTGTAACCGCGCTTTGGAAATTCTCGGTCGTCCGCGCGGAGATTATGACTATATCAGCCCTAATAACCATGCCAATATGTCGCAGTCCACTAACGATGTTATTCCTACATCCATCCGTGTCTGCGCTCTGATGCGCGCCGAACAGCTTGTTATTGCCTTGGAAAACCTTGCAGATTCCTTTGATAAGAAAGGCGAGGAATTCAAGGATGTACTGAAAATCGGCCGTACGCATCTGCAGGACGCTGTGCCTATTACCTTAGGCCTGGAGTTCAAAGCCTTTGCTTCCTCCATGCGCAGACGCAGTAGCTGCATCCGCCGCAGCTGTGAGCTGCTGCACACCATGAATATGGGCGCAACAGCAGTCGGCACCGGTCTGAATGCCGATCCCGAATATATCAAAGAGGTTTGCGAACAGCTTACGCTTGTTACCGGCGAGAGCTTCACTACCGCGGACAATCTTGTTGATGCTACCAGTAACACGGATATCTTCACCGATTTATCCTCCAGTCTGAAAACCTCTGCACTTTCCTTGATTAAAATTTCCAATGACCTGCGTCTGATGGCCTCCGGTCCGAGGGCAGGCTTTTGCGAAATTACGTTGCCGCCGCGTCAGCCCGGTTCCTCCATCATGCCGGGTAAGGTTAACCCCGTTATCCCCGAGGTAGTGGACCAGACCTGCTATCAGGTAATTGCCAACGATTTGGCTGTGGCCTTCGGCGTAGAAAACGGCCAGTTCCAGCTCAATGTTATGGAACCCGTTATGGCCTACAATATTTTCAATTCCTTACGTTTCCTGACCAATGCCGTTAATACTCTGCGCATCCGCTGCGTAGACGGCATTAAGGCTAACCGTGCTCAATGTGCGGAATGGCTGGATAAGAGCGTGGGCATTGTTACGGCGCTGCTGCCGCATATCGGTTACGAAACCTGCTCCGTTTTGGCGAAGGAGGCGCTGGCAACCAACAGAAACATTAAGGACCTGCTCATTGAACGCAAGGTGCTGAGCAAAGAGGATCTGGATATTATCCTGGCACCAGCGGAAATGACCAGACCGGGCATTGCCGGTAAGGAACTTTTGAAGAAGATTCATGAGTCCAGAGAAGAGCTGGTGTAAAGCACAAGAGAGCAGTTCTGTTATAACAATAGAATAAAAGCAAAAGCTGCAGCTTTGCTCCTGAGTACGGGAGCAGGCTGCAGCTTTTTTGTTTGAGCATGGGAGTTTTGCCGATTAGCATAAGAAAATTTCTTTCGTCCTACCCGAAATCATGCTTTGGTGTGGGGGAAAAAGAGCTTCTTGTTGCTATAATTATAATGACAGAAACTAATTTAGGAGGTTGATGAATATGCGCATTTATAAGAAATTATTTTCCTGCTTAGCCTTATTTTTACTTTGCATCGTGTGCTTGCTTGCGGATGCTCCAAAGGTTCGGGCAGCGGAATTTCTGACTGCTGATGACGGAATATTTCTTTATATGAACAGCAGAGAGCTGGCAATCAGTGATGAGGAAGAAGGCGTGCAATTCTTCCTTGCCGATGACGGTACTCTGCAGCTGATGAACAAAAATACCAAAGATGTTTATAAGACCTTTGTTCCTGCGGAGAATGGAATGGTTGGCTATAGGGTGCGGGATGTTTTTACCGCCAATCCCGAAAATATATTTTTTGAAATAAATGCCACTATCGGTGCTCATGCGCAGAACTGCGGTTATTGGCTTATCGGTAAGGAAAACGGACAATGGGTGACATATGTAACCTTGGAGGATTTGGCTAAAAACGGCTATGCCATTGACCAATGGCGGCAAATTGTGACCAAGATTAATACGGATGGCAGCGGACGTTTTATTCTGCTCAGCCAATATGAATATATGCCTCCGGAAGCCACCTTCGGCATGCAGAGAAAATATTGCACGGATTTGCAGCTGGAGCTTTTGTGGGATGATGCTGCGCCAGGGTTTGTTATGCGCAAATTATAATGTTCGCAGTAAAATTATGGGCATTGCTTGAAAAAATGCATATTATGTTAACAGTAAAACAACTAACTAAAAATATAGCTTGTTTATATTATAAATTTATAAAATAAACTTGATAGTAGTGAAGAAATGCACTATAATAAAATTGTACATAGCGTGCGGTCATCCCCAATGCGCATGCCTAAATATGTATACCTTGTTCATATGCATTCCGTTCCAATTTGCCTGGATTTTTCCAGGCTGTTTTTTTATTGTGTCATAACAACTAAATCAGCTTGCAGAGTGCGCAAAATGTCACGAATAATGTATATAATTCGTGACATTAAACGTAAAAAGACCGCCAGCGGCGGTCTTTAGGTTCTAAATATCGGATTGTAATAAAGTAATCACTTCTAGCGAAACGTTTATTTTATCTTTACTAAGCACCGCTTTTTGAAAAATGCAATGCCATAGCATAAAATATCATCGTAATCATCTTGGAAATCATCTGCATAGATACGCGTATTGATCTGGTCGATTGCTAAATCACAAGCGTCCGGCAAGTTATTCAGGGTTTTTGCATATTTAGCTTCAAAAATCGCTATACGGCCATTGCGGATATCCTTAACAATTACATCACTGCGTCCTTCACCATGCTCACGGTTAGATTCAACAACATATCCTGCACCGGTGAAGATGCCTGCCAGAAAAGCATGGTAAAAATCCTCGCGATAATCATGGTAGCTGATGGTCATACGCAGAAGCTTCGTCATTTCCTGAGTAAGTGCTTTACTGTCTCCTCTCCATACAGCCGTAAATAATGCATTGCGGTTAGAAGCTTGCGCACTATCGGCAAACCACTTCATAACAGTCGTTTCATAGATTTCCTTAATCTCTTCATTAGGAATAATCAAAGCTGAATAACCATCCGGTATAGCAGAGGGCAGAGCATCATTGCGAACTTTGGTCAGATATCCTGTCAGATATAAAATGCTCCAAAGATTATCTTCAGAGGAGTGCAGATAATCATAGGTCAGGCTGTCATCAACCTTTTGTACGATGAAACTGCCGGATAAAAGGGTTTCCAGCTTTTCCGTGATATTGCTGCTTGCGCAGTCAATAAAGGAGCGGATAATGGAGTTATCGCTGGTGTTGCGCCAATAGCTTACAGGCTTTGCTTGCGGATTACGCTGCAGGTCATACAAGTAGCTGATAACATCCCAAGGGCAGTAAACGTCGGCTGTGTCGAAATGATAGCCATCATACCAGGTGCGGATAGTATCTGCATAAGCTTCCGCATTAGCATCTGCCAGCAGCTTATCTACTTCCTTTTGCGTAAAACCAAAGGATTCTTTGAGATTTGAGCGTACAATAGAGTCGGAAATAAAATTATTGGTACCGGTAAAAACACTCTCTTTAGCAATTCGCAGACAGCCAGTAATCAAGGCAAAGCAAAGATTGGGGTTATCCTTCAGAGAGGTGCTCAGCAACGGCTTGATAATGTTCATCATTTCAGTGTAATAACCGTGGCTGCTGGCTTTGGCGATGGGGACATCGTATTCATCCAAAAGCAGGATTACCGGCTTGCCATAATAGGCGTTCAATATTTTCATCAGGGTGCTCAGAGCGCGGCTCAGGTAAGGCAGGCTTGCTTCGCCAGCCTTAATTCTTTGAAAAATGTTACGATCATCGTTATCTATATTCTTGCTGTCAAGCAAAAAAGCATATTCTTTGTATAAATCAGCAAATTGCAGAGAGAGCTGAGCGTAGGCATCATTAAAGGAAATACCGTCAACATCTTTTAATGAAACAAAGATAGTGGGGTATCTATTCATCCATTGATTACAAATATGAGTGTTCTTGGAGACAGATAATCCGGTGAAATGCTTGCTGCTGTCTTTGCGGACATCAAAAAAATCTGCCAGCATACTCATGCCGAGGGTTTTGCCGAAACGTCTGGGGCGAGTAATTAACGTTACTTCAGCAATACCGGATTCAAGTATTTCGGTGATCAGGTTTGTTTTATCTATATAGTAATATCCTTCATCGCGAATCTTGGCGAAATTGGAGATACCAACAGGAAATTTCAATCCGTTCAAAATTATCGCTCCTCTCATACAACAGATTTATTACTTAGATTATATCATAATATCAATGCTTTGGATAAGGCTGTTTGAAAAAAGCAGGGAATTTGGCTTTTCCAAAACAAAAAGCGTCAAAGAATGAGGCGTTGGTACTACCATATGTAAAAATATTTAGCGGTTAGTGACAATTGGTAATATATTAGCTGAAACTTGCGCAAATAACACTTTGGGAATAAAATATTAGCTATAAATATGTTTAATGTTATATACGAAATTAGCACGAAAGTAAACGATGCCCATATAAAGTAAGTCATCGCACTCGTCAATTAGTGCTGTAGCCGGGATTTCAGTTGAATTTTCGTCTTTTCCATAAAAATAGTCAAATTTTTTTGCCTAGCCTACCCGAAATAGGGGTTTGGGGTGGGGTGCGGAAGAATATTGAGTGCTATACTGACGTTAATAAAGAGGTTCCATCTTAATTAAAAGGAGGCTTTTACTATGAAGTTTTTGGCAAAGATGAAAGAAAAACAAATGCAAAGAAAACTTGGCGGTATTTTGTGCGGTTTGCTGTGCACCGGTGTATTGGTAATGCCGAGTGCTTGGGCAGATAATTATTATGGTGATGATGGCAAGACTCATATGTCAACCGGTGCTAATGTTACACTTAATTCTGGTACTTATGATTATGTTTACGGTGGCTATAATGATACAAAGGTGTCTCCACCGGAAGTTTTTAAGAACTATGTTACTATTACCGGTACCGCTGCAACTAGCAGCGTATGTGGAGCATATTCTTTTTATGGTAATGTCAAAGAGAATACTGTAACGATTAGCGGTAATAGTTTGGGAGATGTTGTATGTGGTGGTGGCTCCGGAGCTGCAGAAGCTATAAAAAACCATGTTGTTATTAAAGATAATAGCGAAGTAAACGGTATAGTATATGGTGGTAAAGGTGACACAAGCAGCAAGGAAAATAATGTAGAGATTAGTGACAGTACCATCAAGAAAAATGTATATGGTGGTTATGCTGATAATGATAAAAATGGCAGTGCTGAAAAAAACGAGGTTGCCATTGGCGCGGGAAGCAAAGTAAGTGAAGATATTTATGGAGGCTATGCAACTCATAACACCAACGAGAACAAAGTAAGCATTACTAATGGTGCTGAGGTTGGCCAAAGTGTTTTTGGTGGCTTTTCAGTGAAAGCTGATAGTAAGAATAATGAGGTGATACTAAATGGTGCTAGCGGCGTAACAGCAAATATTGCCGGTGGCGTTGCTTTAAAAGGCAATAGCGAAGGCAATACTGTCAGGATTATCAAGAGCATTACTGGTTATGTATATGGCGGAAAAGGTGACACAAGCAGCAAGGAAAATAATGTAGAGATTAGTGACAGTAACATCAAGAAAAATGTATATGGTGGTTATGCAGATAATGATAAAAATGGCAGTGCTGAAAAAAACGAGGTTGCCATTGGCGCGGGAAGCAAAGTAAGTGAAGATATTTATGGAGGCTATGCAACTCATAACACCAACGAGAACAAAGTAAGCATTACTAATGGTGCTGAGGTTGGCCAAAGTGTTTTTGGTGGCTTTTCAGTGAAAGCTGATAGTAAGAATAATGAGGTGATACTAAATGGTGCTAGCGGCGTAACAGCAAATATTGCCGGTGGCGTAGCTTTAGCAGGAATTAGCGAGGGCAACAAAGTAAATATTGCCCATAGTAGTGTTAATGGGAATGTTTATGGCGGTTATGGAGCTAAAGATAGCATTGGTAATATTATAAGCATCACAGATGGCGGTAGCGTTAATAAAAATGTTTATGGCGGTTATTCCTTTAAAGGCAATAGCATGGATAATACTGTAACTATTGATAATAGTACTGTTAATGAAAATGTCTATGGTGGTTATACGGAAAGCGATGGTGCTATATCTGAAAAAATCCAAAATAATAAAGTCATTTTCAAAAATGCTGCGAAAATCAAGGGTGATGTTTACGGTGGTTATGATGATAAGAGTAAAGCCAATATTACCAACAACACTCTGGAAGTAGTTGGCAAAGATAACGAAGCAAGAACTATCCAAAATTTTGATAAGCTTAACTTCTTTATCACCAAAGATCTTGTTGCCGACGATACTATGCTGAAAGTAACAGGTAACGCTCTTATCAATAACGCAGAGATTAAGGCTGGCGTAGAGCTTGGTACTAAATTAAACGAAAATGATAAAATCAACCTGATTACTGCAGGCGCACTAAAGGCTGAAAATATCACAACAGGAACCTTGACTGATGGCTTAATCTCAATTGATCAGGGACTACAGGTTACTGTTGGAACTGATGGCAATAAATTAGTCGGAGTTATCAATGGCACAACACCTCCGGGTGGCGGTGGCACAACACCTCCGGGTGGCGGCGGCACAACACCTCCGGGCGGCGGTGGCACAACACCTCCGGGTGGTGGCGGCACAACTCCTGGTGCAGGCGGCCTTTATGCTGATGCTGACGCAAAATCTCCGGTTGAAACACAGTCCGCTGCGCTTACCATGCTGAATCTGGGACATGATTTGCTGACAACTGCAGGCTATGAAAACGCTGCATTGGCTGTTGACGGGGAGGAAGAAGGTTCTGTTAATCCGTTTATCACCATGAGCGCTAACAATCAAAAGCTCAATACCGGTTCTCACGTTGACCTTAAAGCATGGAACATGAATCTTGGCTTTGCAAAGAAAATCAACAATAATTCCGGTAAGCTGTTAGTTGCGCCTGTTATTGAATACGGTCGCGGCAGCTACGATTCCTACCTCGACAATGGTACGCACGGCGACGGCGACGCACACTTCTGGGGTGCAGGCTTGATGGCTAAGCAGCTCAATGATGATGGCTTCTATTATGAAGGCTCCCTGCTTGCAGGCAGAATGAGCACTGATTATCAATCTGCTGTTGCAGGCGGCATTAAATACGACAGCGATGCAACCTATTACGCAGTACATCTTGGCATGGGTAAGGTTGTTCAGCTGAACGATAAGGATACCATTGACTACTACGGCAAGCTGTTCTACACTCGTCAACAGGGTGATAAGGTTACTGTAGGCACTGGCGCAACCTATGATTTCGATGCTACAACCTCTCTGCGCACTCGTCTTGGTGCAAGATATACGCATCAGCTGAGCGAGAAGAACGCTTTCTATGTAGGCTTGGCATGGCAGCATGAATTTGACGGTGAATCTAATGCGATTGTAGCAACAACCCTTGGCTCTGCTTCCGCTCCTGCTCCTTCCATGAAGGGCGATACCGGTATTATGGAGCTTGGCTGGAGAGTTAACAACTCTGACAAATTCGAACTGGGCCTTGGCGTTAACGGCTCCGTTGGTAAGCAAAAGGGTGTAGGCTTCAACTTGAGCCTCAACTTCAGCTTCTGATAAAGACTCTAGAATAATAAAAATATAGCATTAGTCCAGGGAATCTTTAAGCATAAGTAATGGACTAGCGCAGATTTACAGAGAAAGCCATGTTTTACTGATTTTCGGCAAGACATGGCTTTTCAAATATGAAAATTATTGTTTGGCGTAGGGGGAGTAAGATACCAAAATTGATATTTTCCGTACAAAAATCTGATAACAGAGCATCAGTATTATAGAGCGCTACCGTTCAGTCACAAAACCTTTTAGCAGATTTTCTTCTTCTTACGCACGAAAAAACCGTATAACAAGATGCAGTTTATACTTAGTTTACATTTAAACAATAAAAAACGCTGATGCATAAGCATCAGCGTTAACTTCGTGGTAGCGCTAAAGCTCTACCTTTCAGTCGCAAAACTTCGTGAACGGGAATTTTTAGGATTTAAACGTCAAAAATCGCTTGTTGACGGTCTAAATTTGGCTTGATTTTGTTGTTTTTAGTATCACTAATTTATTTTTCACAAAAAATTTACAAAAAACGAGAAATTTACTTTCATACTGGTAATAAATTACTAAAAATACGTTATATTGTTCTTTCGATAAAAAAATTGCTTGCTGTCTTTGCTTTACAAAACGAAAATGTGCAATTATAATTACGCAGAAGATGCCGATACTTTTAGAGCGCTAAAGTTATGCCTCGATAGGGGAACCTTCGTGCCGGAAATTTTTATGATTTAAACGTTAAGAATTAGTCTGGCCGAAGACTTGGAAGATTATATGTCACTATCGTTACAATGAGGCTTATTCTATGGGTATAGAGTATAAGAGAGCATACAAGAGTAAGAAGCTTTGACATCATCTGTCACTTATGCTAAACTCTATTTGAGGAGATCAGTATAAGTGTTTGCTTATTAAATATGTCTGATTTAGAATACAACCAAGAAAGGAGTTTGCCAATTATGAGTATAGATAAGGTAACAGATTTATCTGCGTGGATGAAAAAAAGAAGAACTGATTTAATGAATTTAACACCGGAAGCAAGAGCCTATAAACGTACTCGTGGTAGGGTAAGGACTCCTGAGGAGAAGAAAGCATTGGTTTTGGCTGCCGGTAAAGCGTGGAATGAATGGCTTAGTTCCGGTAAGCTGGTAAAGACAGATAAAGGATATGAATTATGCAAGATATAGATAAGAATATAATAAAAAGAATCCATGAAGAGAATTTATCTGATCCGGTTAATGAGCGAATTTTAATAGCTGCCCTTATATGTTCATTAGCTAAAGAGTTTGCCAATGAATTAGTGGTTGTAGGTGGTTCAGCTGTAGAATTTTACACGGCCGCAAGTTATATGACCAAGGATATAGACTTTATAGCTAAAGATGATTTCCAGATAGCTAAAATTATGACCTCGTTAGGTTTTTCAATCGGTGAAGGTTATACATGGTTTCATCCTGATACATCTGTTGTAGTTGAATTTCCTAAACCTCCTTTGTTGGGTGACGTAAGCAGGTTGACAGAAGTAAAAACGGAGTATGGTGTTGCTGAGATTATAGGAGTAGAGGATATTATACTTGACAGATTAAAAGGTCGTGAGTTTTGGCAGGATAACAATGAACTTCCTGAAATGATGATTTATTCACATTATGATAGCATTGACTTTGCGTATTTGCGGAAACAGGCTGCATTTGAACTTATAAGTGATGTTTTGGAAAAAGCCGTCGCAGATGTAGAAGAATACAAAGCTGGCAGGTCACCATATTTGCGCAATAACTTTTATAGTGACAAGGTTGTAGAAGCTAAAATTGTTGATGCGCTTGAGTATGATGTTCCAATGGAAAAAATTATCAGAAGATTGTCGAATGATGATCAGGTCAAAGGAATTTCTATAGATGAAAAGAGAAGCTATCTTGAATCTATCATAAAATCAAGTAAGGAAATCCAAGAGCTTCTATCAGAGTAGTAAAAGAATATGGAAAAGCCTAATGAGTTACGCAAATGATGTGAACTCATTAGGCTTTATTTTTTTGATGCCCTTATACAAGTAAGTCATCGCACTCGTCAGTTAGTATTGTAGCTGGGATTTCAATTGAATTTTCGCCTTTTCCATAAAAATAGTAAAATTTTTCGCCTAACCTACCCGAAATAGGGGTTTGGGGTGGGGCGTAAATGATGTTTTCATGCTATATTAGCAGTAAGAAAGGACAATAAAATCTTTTCAAAGGAGGAATTTGATTATGAAATTTCTGGCAAAAATGAAAGAAAAACAAATGCAAAGAAAAATCGGCGGTATTCTGTGTGGACTGCTGTGCGCCGGGGGGGGTACTGGTAGTTCCGAGCGCATGGGCTGTTGATTACTATGGCAACGATGGCGTAACTAAGGTTCCGACCGGCGCTAATGTTACACTGAATTCTGGTACTTATAGTAATGTTTATGGCGGCTATAATGAAGCAAATGTTGCTCCACCAGATGTTTCTCGAAATACTGTTAGCATTTCTGGTACAACAACTACTGATATTGTATTTGGTGGCTATTCTCTTTATGGTAATTCAAAAGAAAATACTGTAACTATTAGTGGTAATACTATGGTAAATATTGTAGTTGGCGGTAACTCTGGAGAAAATGATGCTATAAAAAATTATGTTATCATTCAAAATAAAAGTGAAATAAAAGAATCTGTGTATGGTGGATATGCTAAAAAAAAGAGCGACCAAAACATCGTAGAAATTAGTGATAGTAAAATTAAGGAACATGTTTACGGCGCTTATGCAGCACTTACTCCATATGGTAGCGCTGAAAAAAACAGTGTTAAAGTTGGAGCTAATAGCATAGTAGAAGGCAATGTTTATGGTGCCCATGTTACCCAAAGTGCCAAAGAGAATATTGTGACGGTTAATTCTGCTGCTAAGATTTTAAAAAACGTATATGGTGGTTATTCAGATACAATGAGTGCTGACAGCAACCAAGTAATAATTGAGGGTGCAGGTATAGTAGAAGATAGTGTATACGGCGGCTACGCTGAAAAAGATAACAGTAATAACAATCAAGTAACGGTTGATGGTGCCGGTACTGTAAAAGGCACCGTATTTGGTGGTTATGCTAAAATCGGCAGCGTTAACAACAATCAAGTAACGGTTGATGGTGCCGGTACTGTAAAAGACACTGTATTTGGTGCTTTTTCTGAAAAAGGTAATACTACTGGCAATGTTGTAAATATTAGAGGCAACAGTGTTATTGGTGATGATACCGTTATTCCGATTAAAGGCGCAGTTGTAGGTGGCTTTGCTTTAGAAGGCATCAGCAGTGGTAACACTGTAAATATTGCCAATAGCAAGGTTTTTAGAAATGTATATGGTGCTTTTGGTGGTAATGACTGTACCGGTAACATTATTAACATTACAGGCTCTGAAATTGGTGCTAATGTATATGGTGGTCAAGCTGAGAAAGGTAATAGCTTGGGCAACACTGTAAGTATTGAGAATAGTACAGTTACAGAAAATGTATATGGCGGTTATGCTCAAAAAGTTTTGGCTGCAAAAGCTGAAAATAATAAGGTCATTTTGAAAAATGGTGCAAAAATTAAGGGCGATGTTTATGGTGGTTATGCCGTTATTACTATTGATAGTCAAGATGGTATAAAAAACAACACTTTGGAAGTAGTTGGTAAAGGCAACGAAGCAAAAAGCATTCAAAATTTTGATAAGCTTAACTTCTTTATCACCAAAGATCTTGTTGCCAACGATACTATGCTTAAAGTAACAGATACTGCTCTTATCAATAACGCAGAGATTAAGGCTGGCGTAGAGCTTGGTACTAAGTTAAAGAAAAATGATACAATCAACCTGATTGATGCAGGCGCATTAAAGGCTGAAAATATCACAACAGGAACCTTGACTGATGGTTTGATTAATATTGATAAGGGAATTAAAGTTGCTATTGGACCTGATGGAAATAAGTTAGTCGGAGTTATCAATGGCACAACACCTCCGGGTGGCGGTGGCACAACACCTCCGGGTGGCGGCGGCACAACACCTCCGGGTGGCGGTGGCACAACACCTCCGGGTGGCGGTGGCACAACACCTCCGGGTGGCGGTGGCACAACACCTCCGGGTGGCGGCGGCACAACACCTCCGGGTGGCGGTGGTACAACACCTCCGGGCGGCGGTGGCACAACACCTCCGGGTGGCGGCGGCACAACTCCTGGTGCCGGCAGCCTTTATGCTGCTGCTGACGCAAAATCTCCGGTTGAAACACAGTCCGCTGCGCTTACCATGCTGAATCTGGGACATGATTTGCTGACAACTGCAGGCTATGAAAACGCTGCATTGGCTGTTGACGGGGAGGAAGAAGGTTCTGTTAATCCGTTTATCACCATGAGCGCTAACAATCAAAAGCTCGATACCGGTTCTCACGTTGACCTCAAAGCATGGAACATGAATCTTGGCTTTGCAAAGAAAATCAACAACAATTCCGGTAAGCTGATAATTGCGCCTGTGATTGAATACGGTCGCGGCAGCTACGACTCCTACCTCGACAATGGTACGCACGGCGATGGCGATGCACACTTCTGGGGTGCGGGCCTGATGGCTAAGCAGCTCAATGATGATGGCCTCTATTATGAAGGCTCCCTGCGTGCAGGCAGAATGAGCACCGATTATCAATCTGCTGTTGCAGGCGGCATTAAATACGACAGCGATGCAACCTATTACGCAGTACATCTTGGCATGGGTAAGGTTGTTCAGCTGAACGATAAGGATACCATTGACTACTACGGCAAGCTGTTCTACACTCGTCAACAGGGTGATAAGGTTACTGTAGGCACCGGCGCAACCTATGATTTCGATGCTACAACCTCTCTGCGTACTCGTCTTGGTGCAAGATATACGCATCAACTGAGCGAGAAGAACGCTTTCTATGCAGGCTTGGCATGGCAGCATGAATTTGACGGTGAATCCAATGCAATTGTAGCAACAACCCTTGGCTCTGCTTCCGCACCTGCTCCTTCCATGAAGGGCGATACCGGTATTATGGAGCTTGGCTGGAGAGTTAACAACTCCGACAAATTCGAACTGGGCCTTGGCGTTAACGGCTCCGTTGGTAAGCAAAAGGGTGTAGGCTTCAACTTGAGCCTCAACTTCAGCTTCTGATAAAGACTCTAGAATAATAAAAATATAGCATTAGTCCAGGGAATCTTTAAGCATAAGTAATGGACTAACGCAGATTTACAGAGAAAAGCCATGTTTTACTGATTTTCGGTAAGACATGGCTTTTCAAATATGAAAATTATGATTGGCATAGGGGGATTAAGATACCCAAATTGATATTTTCCGTACAAAAATCTGATAACATAGCATTAGTAGATAACGTATAATAAATTGCGCAAATTCAATTCAAAAAGATAGACATAGAGACTACCTTTGCTTACAATTAAGTTACCACACAAAACTTGAAAGAAGGTAGAATCTATGTCTGGTAACATTATACAATTAAACGAGCAATTCATCCATAACGAACTTAAAACTATTGTGAAAAATAGTGTAGAAGAAACTCTCAATGCTCTTTTGGATGCAGAAGCTGGCAAACTTGTACAAGCTGAACGCTACGCACGTGAGCAAACAAGAAAAGGTTATCGCGCCGGTCATTACGAAAGATCATTCTCTACTCAAGCTGGTGACGTTACTTTAAAAGTGCCTAAATTAAAAGGTCTTACTTTTGAGTCTGCTATTATTCAGCGTTACCAAAGACGTGAATGCTCCGTAGAAGAAGCCTTGGTAGAAATGTATCTTGCCGGCGTTTCTATGCGTCGTGTTGAAAGTATTACAGAGATTCTCTGGGGACAGAAGGTTTCAGCCGGAACCATTAGCAATCTGAATCAAAAATGCTTTGCTCAAATTGAAGAATGGCGCTCAAGAAAGCTTACAGAAAAGTATCCCTATGTCTTTGTAGATGGTATTTTCCTAAAGAGATGTTGGGGAGGCTCCTTTGAAAACGCCTCTGTATTAGTTGCTATTGGCGTCACTGAAGACGGATACAGAGAAGTTATAGGTACAGCCGAGGGTCTCAAAGAAGATACCGAAAGCTGGAAAAATTTCTTTGTATGGCTGAAAAGCCGTGGCTTAGATGGCGTAAAAAAGCATAGGTGAAGTGTTTCCAAATGCCAGATACCAACGCTGCACGGTGCATATGTACCGTAATATATTCTCTGTAGTACCACATAAAACTGTAAAGGAAGTTGCCAAGATGCTCAAAGCAATTCATGCTCAGGAGAATAAAGCAGCAGCTAAAGAAAAGGCAAAATCAGTAATTTCCAGATTACGTGAGATGAAACTTAACAAGGCTGCCGACAAACTAGAAAATGGTTTAGAGGAAACCTTGACCTATATGGATTTTCCGTCAGAGCATTGGCTACGTATACGTACCAATAACGTTATTGAACGTGTAAACAGAGAAATAAAGCGTCGCACAAGAGTGATTGGCACGTTTCCTGATGGTGAATCAGCATTGATGCTTGTATGTGCAAGATTGCGTTATATAGCCAGCAATGATTGGGGCAAAAAACGTTACTTGAACATGAAACATCTAACAGATATGCTTGCCGAAGAACTATATTGTGAAGCAAAAATATCTTAAACTCAGCTAACTTAATAAGCAAAGGTATCTAAAGCAGAAGCTAGTTGATATTTAACGGTGAAGTGCACTAACCGTTAAACTTAAATACTAAACTTCTGCTAGGATGTCTGAAGAAATTTGCGCAAAACTATTGACAGTACCCAAAACTATTGACAGTACCTAAAAAATTGGGGTACAAAAAAACAAGGCTAAGAACCTTCTTGCCTTGTATGATGGAACAGATGATATGGTTTTAAGCGCTTATAAACAAGCTAAGAAAACTTTAGACATGATGGAGGCAGAACTGATTGATTTGAACAAGAATGACTATTCTGCTATCAACAAAGATATTCTGAAAGCTTTCATTGATTCGTTCATTACAGAAGTAGGTGGTTCTGACGCATTCCTGAAGAAGTTTTTTGACTCCTTGGATGTCAAAGTAATTATAAATAATAAAAACGCTGAAATTCAGTTGAATCTCAGCGTTTTGCCTTTCGTGGTAGCGCTAAAGGGAATCGAACCCTTGATTTCGCCTTGAGAGGGCGACGTCTTAGCCGCTTGACCATAGCGCCATTTGGCTCCGGGACTAGGACTCGAACCCAGACCGAATGATCCAGAGTCACTTGTGCTACCATTACACCATCCCGGAGTAGCAGTTCTTTTTGAGCACGCTCATCAGAACAATAACGATTATAGCAGAAGGATAAGGATTGGTCAAGTACTTTTTTAGAAAAAATATAATTTTTTTTGAAAAAGTTGCTCGGAGACCGGCAACGTTTGTTTGAAGTATAGATTGACGCATATGCTTTAGCATGATAAAATCAAGATAATATCATGATTATATAACAGTGAATAAATATTCGTGACAGGGAGTGATAGCATGAAGCTTTTACATTTGTCTGATTTGCATTTAGGAAAAAAACTCAACGAGTTTTCTCTTTATGAGGACCAAAAATATATTTTACAACAAATTGTACAGATAATTTGCGCCAAGCAGCCTGATTGCGTACTGCTTGCCGGAGATATTTATGATAAACCGGTGCCGCCGGCAGAAGCTGTCGTTTTGTTTGATGATTTTCTGAATCAGTTGGCGGAGCTTAAGGTGCCTGTGTGCATCATCAGCGGCAACCATGATTCGGCAGAGCGCTTGGCGTTCGGTGCGCAGCTGATGAGCGGCAGCGGCATTCATTTTGCGGGCAGCTACAACGGTGAGGAGCAGAAGCTTGTGCTGGAGGATGAATTCGGCAGGGTGAATGTTTTCCTGCTGCCTTTTTTAAAGCCTGCTGTTGTGAAGCATTGGGCACCAGAGGAGGCCGCAGCGGAGATTAGCAGCTACCATGATGCGGTGAAATATGCTGTGTCGCAGCTGCAGGTGGCACAGGACGAGCGCAATGTGCTTGTTGCGCATCAGTTTGTTACCGGTGCTGTTACCGCAGGCAGCGAGGCCGTTAATGTGGGCGGTCTGGATAATATCGGTGCGGAGGTTTTTGCTGCTTTTGATTATGTGGCCTTGGGACATATCCATAATCCGCAGAATGTCGGCGGTAATGAGCGCATCCGCTATTGTGGTACACCGCTGAAATATTCCTTCAGCGAATGGCAGCAGCAAAAATCCGTGACGCTGGTGGAGCTTGCCGAAAAAGGCAATATGAAGGTTACGCAGCTGCCACTGACGCCGTTGCGTGAGGTGCGTTATTTAAAGGATACCTTTGAGAATTTAATGACAAAGCCGAATTACGCTATGTTCCCTATGGATGAAAATGGTTGTCTGCAGGATTTTTATTATCTGACGCTGACGGATGAAAACGATGTTCCTAATGCTATGCAACGCCTGCAGACTGTATATAAGAATTTGCTGCAGCTTGATTACGACAATAAGCGTACGCAGGCGAATGCAGAACTGGAAATAACGGAAGATTTGGTAGAGAAAACACCGTTAGAGCTTATTGGTGATTTTTATCGCCTGCAGAACAATCAGGAGCTGAGCGAGAACCAGAAGCAGTATCTGACAAATCTGCTGTCGGAAATGGGAGGTGACATATTATGAGACCGCTGAAGCTGGTTATGAGTGCGTTTGGTCCGTATGCAGGCCAAACCGTTATAGATTTTTCCAAGCTTGGGGAGCAGGGGCTGTACTTGATTACCGGAGATACCGGTGCCGGTAAAACTGTGATTTTTGACGCTGTTTCCTATGCCCTGTACGGACAGACGAGCGGCGGTGTGCGTGATGCCAACATGCTGCGCAGCCAATATGCAGACGCGGATACACCGACGTTTGTGGAGCTGGAGTTTTCCTTCCGAGGCAAGTGCTACAGGGTAAGACGCAATCCTGAGTATCGCCGTCCGGCGAAGCGCGGTGCGGGTACGACGAAGGAAAAGGCCGGTGCCGAGCTGTACTATCCGGATGGACGCGTACCGGTAACGAGAATGTCTGACGTAGACAAGAGCATTGTGGAGCTTTTGGGGCTTAATCACAAGCAGTTTACGCAGATTACGATGATTGCTCAGGGACAGTTCCGCAAATTTTTGGATACTAATACGGATGAGCGCAGTAAAATCTTCCGTGATTTATTTCATACATACTTCTTCCAGCAGCTGCAGGATAAGCTGAAGCAGGATGCTGTGGCCAAGCGTAACGAATTTGCCGAGCAGCAGCGCCGAAGCGAGCAGGCTTTAAGCGGCATCAGCTGCATTTATCCCGCATATGCGGAGCAGCTGCAGAGCTTTGCTTTGCGTCACTATGAAGGCTGTGTTGAAGAAGTACTGGCCTTGGTTGACACAATTATTGCTCTTGACGAAAAGGAACAGCAGCAGGTGGCGGCAGCAGCGGCTATTGTGACGAAAAATCTGACTGCGCTGCAGGACCGCCTGAGCGCTATTGATAAAAAGCAGCAGCTTGAAAAATATATGCAGACGACAGAAGTGAGAATAGCAGGCATGCAAAAGCAACTGGAGCAGGAAGCAACTGCAGCAGTGCAAAGACAGGAGGCTCTGCAAAAGCTTGAGGCAGAGGTCAGCGAAGCGCAAAAGGGCGAGGTGGAGCTGGCACGGATGCAAACAGAAAGGCAGCAGCTGGCTGCACGCCAAAGAGAGCTGCGGCAATTACAGGAAATGCAGCAGCGTTACCAAAGTCAGGAGGTTGCGCTGCTGCAGAAGCGACTGGAGTATAAGCAAGCCTGCGATAATTTCAATCATCTTAATGAGCTGAGCGACGTTTGCTTTGACAGATTTTTGGGCGCACAGGCGGGCCTTCTGGCGCATGATAAGCTGAAGCCTGGCAAGCCTTGCCCGGTTTGTGGTTCCTGCGAGCATCCGCAGCCAGTGCAGCTGGCGCAGGACGCACCTACCGAAAATGATGTTGAGCAGGCGCGCGCTAAAGCTGAGGCTGCTCAGAAGATAAGGGATGGTCTTATAGGTGAAGGCAAGGCTTTAAAGGAACATCTGGAGCTGGACAAAACCTTGCTGCTAGGCAAGGGCGTGGAGCTGCTTGGCTGTGATGATTTGAAGCTGATTGCCGAAAGAGCGCAGGCAGAGCTGAAGGATGTTAACAATAAGATTACGGCCATGCGCTTGAAAATGGGCTTTTTGCAGGAAAAGGTGGAGCAATACCGTAAGCTGGCGAACACTTTGGAGCAGCAGAAGGCTGCCGACAAGCAGGCGGAGGCTGCGGCACAAAACTTAAGGCAGCAGCTGGCAGGTGCCGCAGGGCAGCTGCAGGAGCTGAAAAAGCAGCTTGCCGAGCAGAATGAGCTGCTGACGGATGTTGATGAACAGAAGCTGCAGCAGGAGCATGAAAAGCTGCTGTCGCAGCAGCGTGAGCTGGAGCTGCAGGATAAACGATTGTATGCCGCCATCAAAAACAATCAGCGGATTAAGCAGGAGGTCAGCGGCTATGAAACGCGCAGGGCAGCCTGCGAAGCGGAATACAGCTTGATCAACAGCCTTTCTGCAACGCTGAACGGAACCTTGACAGGCAAAAAACGCGTTAATCTGGAAACCTATGTGCAGATGCACTACTTCGATAAAATTCTGCAGCGCGCCAATGTAAGGCTGCTGCACATGAGCCGCGGCCAGTACGAGCTGTGCCGTGACAAAATGCAGGATGCGGACAGCAAGACGGGCAACAGCAAAACAGGCCTCGATTTGGAGGTCAAGGATTACTACAGCGGTAATCTGCGTAGCGTCAAAACCTTGAGCGGCGGCGAATCCTTCATAGCATCGCTGGCGTTGGCGTTGGGCCTGGCGGATGAGGTGCAGTCCTGCGCAGGCGGCATTCAGCTGGATACGATGTTTGTCGACGAAGGCTTCGGCTCACTGGATGACAGCAGTCTGCAGCAGGCTATTGCTACGCTGCAGGGCCTCAGCGAAGGCCATCGCCTTGTAGGTATTATATCGCACGTACATGACTTGCAGGAAATGATCGACAAAAAAATTCTCGTCAGGAAAAAACGCGGCCAACAGGGGACAGGCAGCGAAGTCGCACTGGTGGTAGATTAAGGCAAAAATATCTCTGTAGAAGCAGAAAATCACTTTACCATAGATTGTCAGTGTGATAAAATAATCTTTATACTTAAAAGGCAAATTTATTGCTGACATGTTCGTAGCAGCAGTTAAAAAAACAATTTATGGAGGGCTTGACGATGAAATTATTGGAAGAAAAAATTGTTAATGACGGTGTTATCAAAAGCGGTAATGTCCTGAAGGTTGACAGCTTTTTAAATCATCAGATTGATGTGCCGTTTGTTGCGGAGCTTGGTAAAGAATTAAAGCGCTTGTTTGCAGACAGGAATATTACTAAAATCCTGACTATTGAAGCCTCCGGTATCGGTATTGCCTGCGTTGCGGCAATGTATTTTGGCGTTCCGGTAGTGTTTGCCAAGAAATCCAGCGGCAGCAATATGGATAAGGATGTTTACTTCACTCAAATTTATTCCTATACCCATAGCAAAACAAACGACGTTGTTGTTTCCAAAAGATTCCTGTCCAAAACAGACCATGTGCTGATTATTGATGACTTCCTGGCTAACGGTTGTGCACTGGAAGGACTTATCGATATTGTACGTCAGTCCGGCGCTACTGTTGAAGGCGTTGGCGTTGCTGTAGAAAAAGGCTTCCAGGGCGGCGGCGACAAGCTGCGCAAAGCCGGCTACAACCTGCATTCCTTAGCTATTATTGATAAGATGGATGCAAAAACCAACACAGTAGTGTTCAGACATGAGGAAGCGTAATGAGCGAAAAACAATATAGTGATCCGATATACGACTTAGACGGAAAAATATCTGTAAGCAAAGCGATTCCCTTCGGCCTGCAGCATATTCTGGCGATGTTCGTAGCGAATATTGCTCCGATTCTGATTGTAGCCGGTGTGGTAAAAATGCCGGTAGAACAGAGCGGTGCGCTGGTGCAGTCGGCAATGCTGGTAGCAGGCATCGGTACGCTGATTCAACTTTATCCAATATGGCGCGTGGGCAGCGGGTTGCCTATCGTTATGGGCATTAGTTTTACTTTCGTATCTATCGCCTGCGTTATCGGCGCTAAGTACGGTTACGGCGGCGTTATGGGTGCGGTACTGGTTGGCGGCTTGCTGGAAGGCTTTTTGGGCTTAGGCGCAAAATACTGGCGCCGTCTGATTCCGCCGATTGTTGCTGCTACCGTTGTTACCTCCATCGGGTTCTCTTTGCTGTCGGTAGGTGCTAATTCCTTCGGCGGCGGCTTCGGTAACCCAAACTTCGGTGATGCTCCTTATATTATTGTAGGTACGATTACTTTGGTAAGCTGCATTGCCTACAATATTTTCGCCAAATCCTTTTACAAGCAACTTTCCGTGCTTTTTGGTTTGATTGTCGGCTATGTAGTTGCTTATTTCATGGGCATGGTAAACATGAGCAAGCTCGCTGAGGTTAAGCTGATTGCTATTCCTCAGCTGATGCCTTTTACCATGGAATTCCATCCTGATGCAATTTTTGCATTCTTTTTGATATTTCTGGTTTCCGCTACCGAAACCATCGGTGA